>Ga0208130_1001124_pt1 | contig 13136 bp, 10 predicted proteins | sample ETNtaG_31_FD_185771 | JGI IMG/M metagenome (GOLD analysis project Ga0208130, IMG submission 185771) | Marine microbial and viral communities from oxygen minimum zone, Eastern Pacific Ocean - ETNP201310SV78 (SPAdes) (version 2) | ecosystem: Environmental > Aquatic > Marine > Oceanic ...
CGTTATGAATTAGGAGCCGAGATTATGATCGTTCCGTCGGCGTTCACGAGGACGACGGGAGAGGCGCACTGGGAGGTGTTATTACGGGCGAGAGCGATCGAGACGCAGTCGTACGTGGTGGCGGCGGCGCAGACGGGGAAACACTCCGAGGACAGAGAGTCGCACGGACATTCGATGATCGTCGATCCGTGGGGGAGAATCATCGCCGAGATGGGACGCGAGGTCGGGATCGCGACGGCGGAGATTTCGTTGGACGTCGTCGACGAGGTTCGGCGGACGATGCCCCTCGAGCGACACAGGCGGGCGGTCGGGGAAAAAAGAATTAGATGAATGCGAATGCTGTATTAAGTAATGTGTATCATTTCTAGCCGATTCGCGACATGACACCTCCGCCGCCGTTCTCCTCGCGTTTCTTTCCTCTGCTTCCTCTGCTCCGTCCTCTCCCGCCTCGAGCGCGTCGACGACGAGGCGCGTCGTCGCCGCCGCCCTTGGAACCCGCGGTGAACTCCTCCGCGGAATTCTCTCGCGACATGGACGCATTGGCGTTCCCGTTTCGTCTCTTGGCTCGATTTTCATCGTCACCCGGGGAGTCTCGACCGCGCTTGCGGCCGGCGTCGCGCGAGTCGTCGCGCGTTCGCTTTTCGGCGGGCGCGCGTTCGCGCGAGTCGGCTCGTCCGCGTCGGCTTCGACCGCGGTCCGGGCGAACCGCGCGACGCGGGGGCGGTCGACTACCGCCGCCAAAACGCGGTCCAGGCGGCGGGGAATCCTCTCGCGTGCGTCCACCCTCGTCCATCGCTCTCGCGCGCGCCTCCTCGTGCGCCTTGGCGATGCTCTCAGGAATGACGGCGGGCGGCGGCGGCGGCGCGCCCTTTCTAGCGGGCGGCGGTGGCGCGCCCGATCTCTGCGGCGGCGGCGGCGGCGCCTTTTTCTCCGGTTCCGGTTCCGGTTCGTCGTCCTCGCCCGCCAACATCACCACCGTGTCCTCGTCGTCCTCCTCAAACACGGGCGGACCCGTGGGAACGTCTCGCGGCACCGCCGTCGGAGGAGGCGGCATCGCCGGTAACGGCGGCGCCATCGGACTTTTCGCACCCACCGCCGCGCCCATCTCCATCACCTCCAAACTCTTCGCGTCGAAGAGATCTTGTTGCTTTTGCAGTTGCTCCGCCATCTTTTTCAATCCCTCGATGGACGTGTCCATGGACATGATGCCCATGGGATCCAGCGCGTTCATGTCGGGCGCGTTCGGGATCGCTTCCGGTGGAGTCAGCGCCGGTTCGGCGTCGCGCTTTTTCGCGTCCGGCGGCGGTGGTCCCATGGGAACCGGTGGCACGAAACCCGGCGGTAATGGCGGCGCGTCTTGAACTGGCGGGGCTGATTTATCAGCCTCAGTCTCCGCGGCGGCGCCCTCGCCTTCGCCCTGACCCGTCCCGAGCGCCAACGTCTCCTGCTCACCGTTTCCTAGAGCCAAGGGCTCGTTCCCACGCTCGGCTAAAAATCCAAACATCTTTTGGAACTCATCCTCGGCCGCCACCATCTGCGCGGATTCCCCCGTCGGAGCGACCAAGATGCCCCCCGTCGTCGCCTCCAACTTGGTCTGCGGAATCCCGTACGCGTGCTTCGTGCGCACGATCTCCACCGTCGTGTCCGCGGCGAGCGGACAATCTTGAATCCAGTGTCCACCCTTGTTACACTTAAAACAGATGTACCCCGGCCCCGGCGGTCCGTCGCCCCTTCGCCCCGCGCCTCGCGCACTTCGCCCCGCGTTCGCCGCCGCCGCGTTCGCCGCAATCTTTTCGCTCTCCCACTGCTGCGCCTGTTCCCTCGCCATGTTGGCCAACGGATTATCTCCACCGTTCCCGTCCTCGTCTCCTTCACCGTCGCCCTTCGTGATCTTATTCAGATTCATCTGTAACCTTCGACTCACGCTCTTGGATGGAATTTGCGAGACATCCGGCGGCGCCACGTACACAACCTTCTTCACCACCTCGCTCCCGTGCGCCGTCCCCACCGCCGCCTGCTTCATCGACGGCACCCGTCGCACGATCACAGACGTGTTTTTCCACACCAACGCGCTCTCGTCATCGTACTCGCTCCCGTCTTGCGCGTTCGTCAGCACGAGCTCGCACGCGTGGTCCTTGCCCAATCCCTTCTTCTCGCTGATCAATCGTTTCAGTTCCCCGACCGCGATGAACGAGCCGTCGAAGGCGAGCGTATCAAAGGCTTTCGCCGATTTAAACTTGTAATGGATCGACCCGCTCGCCATGGCGACGCGCGGGGAGGGTCGGATGAATCACACAATCGGCGGCGGTGTCGAGATCTCTCTCCTCTTCGCGCGTTCGAGGCGTCTCTGGCGCGCGCGAGCCGTCGTCGAGGACGTCGAGCGACGCGAGAGAACGCGTTTGTTTGACTCGCGGCGTCGCGAGGACGACAGAGACGCGATCGGCGCGCGCGCGTCGGCGAATGATGCGCTTTGGGAAAATCATCCCGAGGGAGCGTCGGCACAGCGTCGCGCGCTCCGCGCACGCTCGGAGAGACATGAACTTCGTGGAGAAGGACGCGGAGATCGAGGACGTGGCGGATGGCGAGTTCGAGGACGAGGAGGGGGATGAATCGCAGCCACACGGGCGTCACCCGTCGGTGAGTTCGACGCTGGAGCAGGAGAATTACACGCAATTGAAGTTGGGCGCCGCGGAGGCGCTGTTGCGGTTCGAAGAGCTCGGACCTCTGGACGGGGACTTGGAGTTCGATAAGCTCGGATCGGTGCGGAGCGCGGTGCTGAACTTTGTCGCCGCGTTTCGAGTGTTTCGACGATTTCTCATCACGGCGGAGTCGGTGCTCGTGGCGTCGATTTCCATCGGATCGACGCTCTTCTTCTCGCTGTACGAAGTCGGCGGACATCGCATGGCGGTGAATCTCAGTTGGACGTTTGTGTCGTTCGCCATCATCTATCCGCTCACGGGATCGTTGGATAGCGCGTTTCGTCGACGGGAGGAGGCGTTGAAACAACTCGCGGCGTTCAAGACGAGTCTCTTGAGCTTTTATCACGCGCACAGAGATTGGGATTGGGGACAAAACGGACGCGAGCGCTTACCGGAGCAACACGTGTACGAGATTCGATGGTTGACGGTGGGGTTGGTGTGTGACGTGCGGAATTTCTTGACGGCGCCCGAGGTGACGCGTCTGGTGCACCTGAACACGAGGCGAGGACGCGTGGCGTGGGGGAAAGGGCGAAAGATACAGTGGGCGATCGCGCGTCGCGTGCGAGAACATTTTCAAAAGTTGTCCCTCTCCACCGAGGTGCTCAAGTACGCCGGAATGCCTGGGAACGAATCGTCGAGAATTCGACAGTTTACGAAGGAGGCGCACTACGCGTGGGAAAACATGCGCTTCTTAAAGACGTATCGCACGCCCATGGCGACGCGAGCGTTCGCTAGGGTGTACATTTTGATTCATCCGATTTTCTGGGGCCCTTATTACGCCCAGCTTGTCTCCGATATATTACAAGACAAGGCGGGAGGCTTCACGGGAGACGACGTCTACGATTTGCCGACGTACACGAGAGGCTGCACAATCTTTTACGCGTGTTGCATGTCCGTGATCACATCTTTGGCCATGATCGGCCTGTTCAACGTGCGGTATAGCTTAGAAGATCCGTTCGCGACGAAGGAGCGTCACAGAGAGTCCCAGGCGACGTACGCGCGTCGGTACACGAGAGGCCAAGACCAAGTGTTGGTGAATAAAGAGCTTCGCGAGCTCGTCAACGATTTGTGCGTAGAGTTTCAAGACACGTTTGAGAAGAGTGGCGGCGGCGTGCCGAATTGCATGTACCCGCCACCGAAGCGTTCACAGCTTCAGAGCATCATGTTCACCAAGGAGACGCACCCGGTGTTTAGTAGAAACTGGTCCGGCGTTGGCAACGCGCCTGATTTGGACAAGATGCAAGACGTCACTGAAGATGTCGATGAAGCGCAAACCATACCATGATGTAGTGGAGCGCACACACATAACTCAATTCATCATCTATCGTTTGTTATCACAAAATGCGCGTATTGTCATCGATTCGTCTCACAATCTATACCCGGCAGAACGCCGAATTTTGGCGACGGCGAGCGCCATCGAAAACGCCGAAAGCGTAAACCACGTCGCCGCGTATCCTAAATGTTTGTCCGGCGACACTGGAAACGCCATCAACTCGCTCTCTTTCACCGCCACCGGATACACCACCGCCGCCGACTCATCCTCGCTCGCGTTCACCGCTTGAATCAACGGCGTATCCTCCGGTAATCCGCGAGAGCGAGCCAACGCCGGCGCGTCCAACCAAAACCATCGATCCTCGCTCGGATCGTTATCGGGCGTGAACCGACCTCTCATCTCGCTCGCTCGCGCGACACCACCGGTTTTCACGCACGCCCCAGCCTTGGGATCGACGTCCGTCCACGAATCCGGCGCCCATCCTCTCAACAAGAGTGCCGTCTCCGCCGCCGGCGCCGCCGCGCCGTCGTCCCGCGCGCCGCGTCCGCCCAACCACCCCCCCGACCGCCTCTCCCTCTTCAACCGCACGGGCGTCACGATCAAACTTCCCGGCACGGTGACTCCGCACACGCTTCGCGCGCGCGGTCCCACGCGCGCCGTGCGCTCGAGGTCGAGCTCGCCCGCGACGCTCGCGCGCGCGTACTCGGGCGTCCCGCCTCCCACCCGCGCGAGCGACGCGGACACCGTCGTCTCGAGAGCGCGCGCGCGCGCATCGATGGCTTGAATCTTTTCCTCCCGTCTCGCGAGCTGCCACGCGCCGAGCGCGCCCGTGAGCGCGGCGGGCGCGAGGAGCGCGACGGAGGCGCGGGACGAGGAATCGTCACTCTTCGGCGTCGACGACGACGACGACGCGGACGCGGACGCGGACGAACGCGCGCGGCGCGGGAATTCGAACGCGGACGCGGACGGTCGGTCGCCGCGCGCGCGCGCGTCGGCGAGAAGCGCGCGGGCGAGACGGCGGGCGAGCGCCATCTCGAGCGCTCGTGGCGTCGAGAAATGTGGGCGACGAGCGCGCGCGCCGAGTGGTCGAGACGCGCGCGCGCGAGCTCGAGCGATGAGGGACGACGCGTGAAGACGTCGCGCGGGCGCGAGCGCGGACGCGGGGCGACGACGCGCGCGGGAGGAGGGGGGGCGAATTTCGAGCGCCTGGTGAAACAAAACCGCTGGTTGTTCCCGCAACCCGAGCTCGACGAGGAACAGGAGGCGTTGGACGCGTTTTGGTTGTCCCGAGGGGTCGTGGAGGAACACCAGCGGGCGTCGCTGGTGGCCATGGGACACGAGCTCGCGAGTGGGGTGGCGGAGAGGGAACTGTATAGAAACGCGGACGCCCTCGGGCACGCGCTGAGTCGGTTGGAGACGCTGTTTCCTCGAGGCACGGACGTGGCGAAGATGCTGTGGCACTGTCCAGAGGTGTTGCAATTACCTCTGAGCGAGGTGGCGGCGCGCTTGATCGCGTTTAAGCGTGCATTTCCGAAGGTGAACGCGGAACGCGTCGTCGAAGGCAACCCGCGAGCGCTCCTCCTGGACGATCTCGAGAGCGTCGCCGACGCCCTTCGCGAGCTCCAAGACGAATTCCCACAGGTGGACATGATCTCCGTCATCGACTTCGAACCGCACGTTATTCAAAAACCACTCCCCACGCGCGTTCGCGCGCTCAGGAACATCAAACCGGGCGACCGCTCGGCGTCTCTGCGCGCTTTTTATCCGCCGCCGCCCGACGCCTCGGATCCTCAGCCCCCGATGAAGAACGCCCAGCTCTTCGCCAAGGTGTTCCTGCTCACAACCGATTGTTGTTTCCCTCGAGGAGACGTCTAGGACGCGCATTCCCTCGCGTCACCGCGCTGTAATTCTTGTACAATCACGCACATCCCGCTCGGGGACAGCACCTCGTCATCGAGCCGCCGCCGCCGCGCTCGGCGCGCGTCACTCTCTCGCGCGTTCGCGAGCGCGCGGTCATGGCCGACGCCGAGGAAAAACGCGAGAAAAAGAGCGATGAGAAACCTCCGTCGTTCGAGGACATCGGCGTGTGCGATGAACTCGCGCGGGCGTGTCGAGACGTCATGGGCTGGAAGCACCCGTCGCCCATTCAGGTGGCGAGCGTGCCCGAAGCGCTCAAACAGCGAGACGTCATCGGATTGGCGCAGACGGGATCGGGAAAGACCGGGGCGTTTTCGTTGCCCATATTACAGTCCCTTCTCGACTCTCCGCAGGCGTTTCATTCGTTGATTCTGAGCCCGACGCGCGAGCTCGCGATACAAATTGCCGAACAGATTGAAGAGTTGGGACGAGGCGTCGGCGTGCGCACGGCGGTGCTCGTCGGTGGGGTGGACATGACGACGCAGGCGATTAAATTGGGTAAGAGACCGCACGTCATCGTCGGCACGCCCGGTCGCGTGGTGGATCACTTGGAAAACACAAAGGGATTCACCCTGCGCGCGCTGCAGGTGCTCGTGCTCGACGAGGCGGATCGATTGTTAAATTTGGACTTTGAGGAAGAGATTGATAAGATTTTGCGAGTGATTCCGACCGATCGACGCACGCAGTTGTTCAGCGCGACGATGACGAACAAGGTGGCCAAGCTTCAGCGCGCGTGTTTGCGAGATCCAGTCAAGGTGGAGGTGAGCGCCAAGTACTCGACGGTGGAATCGTTGAAGCAACACTACCTCTTCATTCCGGCGAAACACAAGGATTGTTACGCAACGTATCTGTTCAACGAACTCAGCGCGTCGACATCGATCGTGTTCGCGCGAACGTGCGATCAGACGAGGAAATTAGCGCTCATCGCGAGGAATTTGGGCTTTGGCGCCGTGCCGATTCACGGTCAAATGTCGCAGCCAAAGCGCATCGCCGCCTTGCAAAAGTTTAAGAGCGGTGAGCGCAACATCTTGATCGCCACCGACGTCGCGTCGCGTGGTTTGGACATTCCGTCCGTGGACGTCGTCATCAACTACGACGTGCCGCAAAATAGCAAGGATTACGTGCACAGAGTGGGGAGAACGGCGCGCGCGGGACGCTCGGGTTTGGCGGTGACCATGGTGACGCAATACGACGTCGAATTGTACCAAAAGATTGAGCGATTGATCAACAAAAAGTTAGAAAAGTATCCGTTGGAAGAAGAAGCGGTGATGCTGCTGTACGATCGCGTCAACGAGGCGCAGCGCATCGCCATCCAGCAGATGCGAGATCAAGACGAACGCAAGGGTAAGGGCGCCAAGCGCGGTTTCAAAGACGACGACGACGCCGATAAGATTCTCAACATGTTGGGTAAGAAGGATTACGGTGGAGGAGGCGGGAAAATGCGCGTCACGAAGCAGAGCAAACTCAACGGCGCGAGAGGACCGCCCAGGCGTTAGACAGACACGTTATTAGATTCACTTAGAAATACAATTCTTCATCACTCGTCATCTTCGCCGAACGACATGGCACCTATTTTCGCCTTCTTTTTCTTCTTCGTCGCCCCTTCCTTCTCCTCGCCCGCGATCTCGTCCGAACCATCGTCTTCTACCACCCCGATCGCGTCTCTGTCGACTTTACCACCGACGGGACGCGTCGGTGGCCCTATGCTCGGCCCGATGTCGGGTCCTACGCTCGGCCCAATGCTCGGCCCAATGCTCGGCCCTATGCTCGAGCCGACCTCCACCGCTCCCCCACCCGCTTCTTTCGCCGCCTCCGCCTCCGTCTTGGCCGTCTCCGCCTCCTCGATCGCTTTTTCGATCGCTTCTCGCGTCTCCGGCTCGCAATCCTCTCGCACGCAATCCTTCACGCTCTTCCCCTTTTTACTCACCGCCAGCACATTCACCCTCTTCCGCAACAGATACGTCACCAACTTATGCGATGCGTTCCCCACCAACGCCAGGTGCAGCGCGTTCTCGCTCTTATACGTCATTCCTCTCGGATTCGCTCCCTTGGCGACCAACGCCTTGGCCGCGTCGACGTTTCCCTTGGCGCACGCAAAGTGCAACGGCGTGAACCCATCCCCCGCCTCCGCGCTCACCCTCGCCCCTCGCGCGCACAACATCTCGATCGCCCCACACGCGTTCGAATGCGCCGCCAGATGCAACGGCGTTCGTCGCAGCGCGTCGACCGCGTCCAAAAGTCTCGGATCATCCGCGAGCGCGCGCGCGAGCGCCTCCAGATTTCCCGCCCGCGCGGCGTCGTGCGCCGACGTCGTCTTCGGTCCCACCGCCCCCGATCCGCGCGACCGTTTTACCATCCCTCACTTTCGTCGATCGACGCCGCTCGAGCGCGCGCGCGGACGTCTCAAGCGTCGACGCCCCGAATCGGGCGCGCGCGCCCGCGTCGAGGTGGACCCCGAGGTCGATTCCGATTCCGAGGTCGATATCGATCGACGCGTCGTCACACGTTCGCGCGCGAGCGTCGCGGCGTCGAAAAATGGCGTCGAAAAAAATCACTCGCGTCGACGGCGCGTCGCGCTCGTTCGTCGACGGCGTGGACGAGTCGCTGACGTGCGGCATCTGTCGGTTCGTCTATCGCGCGCCGGTGCGATTTCCGTGCGGGAACGCGCACGCGTTTTGCGCGTCGTGCGTCGAGGGATGGTTCGACGCGTGCGCGAGGACGACGGTGAGACGAGACTTGAGGTGTCCGTGCTGTCGAGGGACGGCGAGGGAGAGCGGGGAGATGGAGACGGTGGCGGATGAGATCGCCGCGCGTTTGGAGGCGGAGAGCGCGGCGTGCGGGTGCGGCGCGCGCGTGCGTCTGGCGGAGGCGGCGGTGCATTACGCGACGTGCCCGCTGACGAAAGATTTGGTGGTACCGTGGGCGAGAGTGGTGAGGAGGCCGAGAGTGCGCGTGCGGAGGGGGGGGGGGGGGGGAGGCGGCGGGCGCGGGCGCCGACGCCGACGCCGACGCCGACGCCGACGCCGACGAATGGTTCGCGTGCATGTTTTGTTTCGCGGATCACATGGCCCGCGACTCCGTCGCCGATCTGGACGCTTTCGTGCAGACGGACTTCAGGCGTCCTTCGGTGGGTGATGACGCGGTGGCAGAGTTTCGCAAGGCGCTGGAGATGGGGGTGTGCTCGATCAACGCCGTCAACAACCGCGGCCGAAGCGCGCGCGATCGGATGCAAGAATTTTACGATTACTGGGTCGAAGGGCAGGAGGAGATGGAGTTTGAAAGCGAATTCCAAAGCGAATCTATTCCTGCCATGGGCCAGTTCCTTCATCGTGGCATGACGCGCTTCGCGGATCACATCATCACCTGCCACGAGGACGACGAAGACGCGCACAAGGGCGGCGTATGTCCGATTTGCGTCCGCATGCCACACGGCGACCCATCGAGGACGGTGGCGGATATTCACGCGCACGTGTCTCGACGACACGGCTTTGATTGGACGCTCTACATGCCGGACGTGCACGCGGATGAATACGAGTTGCTTGAACAGACGATGCGCGAGAGTCTGAACGCGGCGAGAGCGAACGACGCGAACGCCGAGGAACGTTGATTCATCATTCATCGCGATGAATGAATGATTTTGATTTCGATACACAAAATGTACACGTTTACATTTTTTGGCTACGTAGTTCTATGATTTGGCGAGCGCTCATTTGGCTTTGCCGTCGCGAATTTGCTGATACATGTCGATCGTCTGGTGCATGAGAAGTTTTCGAATGTTTTGACCCTCGTCGCGCATCTGTTCCTCGAGGAGAGATCGAAGAGATCCGAGAGGCGGCGGCGTCGATTCGGTGGGTTGATTCAACAACCGATCAAAGACGACTTCCCAGAGCTCAGTCTTCCAGTAGCGGCGGAGCGGTTGACGCTGGCGGTACGTGTTTGTCGTTCCCGGGGTGAGCTCGACTTCCATGTAGCTACCGTAGAGCAAGCAATGCACGGTGGACGCGATGGCGTAGCAATCGGCTTGATACGTCCAAGGTTTTCCGTGCGTCATCTCGACGCATCGGAAAGCCTCCGCGCCGGCATCGCCGAAGAAGGCTGCGTCTTCCGGATACATCAACAGATCGATCGCGCGTCCGTAATCGATGAGAGCTAAGCCCTTTTCGGTCCAAGATCCCGGTCGATGAGGCGCCCAATCGCACCAATCGTCGCCACCGTTACGTAAGAGAAGATTGTCTGGTTTCAAATCGGCGTGCACAATGCCGGCACCGTGAATCCACTCCACCAAACGAAGCATCTCGACGGCGTAGTACATGACGAGCGTCTCGTGCATTTGTTTACCTTCGCGCAAATACGAGTTCAAGACATCTTGCAACGTTCCGTGTTCGCCGAACGGCATGACCAGCGCGCCCATGCTCGAGTCCCCGCCGTCCCGTCGATCGCCGCCCAGGAGATGTAGCGCGGTGGGTTGCGCCCACGCCACCGCGGCGGCCGCCTCCGGGGGAAGACGCTCATTCAATCGACGAGCGATGATGAACTCCCACTTGGCGTATCGCGCCTCTTGCACCTTGACGGCGTACGCACCGACGTCTTCGTCGCTCGATGCCACGCTCGCGAGCTCGGCCTCGTACACCTCGGCGTGCGCGCCCTCGCCGACGCGACCCTTGAAGACGTACGAGTGTCGGCCCAGGGTGACGGCGACGCCGGCCGCGGCGCGCTTGCCACCTTTGCTCACGCACTTGGCGGCGCCAGCGAGCGTGTCGACGCTCGCGCGTTCGGTGTCGACGAGAACGTCGTCTTCCATGCACAGCTCGAGCGAGTTGAGGTGGGCGTCCAACGCTTCGACGTCAAAGGGATTGATGAGCTTCAACTGCGCGAGCGCCGGGCGTTTCGCGCTCGAGGCCACCTTTGGCGTCGATTGACGCAGTCCGGCGTTCGGCGTCGACCGCAAACCGGAAGGACGTCGCGCAGACGTCGGTCGCTCGCGTGCCGAACCGGGCGTCTTCATCGAGGCGGAGACCGTAGGCACGCACTCGGTGTCCTCGCGAATGTTCAAACCGCCGATGTCGTTCGGAATGACCACGGTATCCTCGCGAATGAATAAACCACCATCGTTGACGTCGTTCAGGACGACCGCTTTGCGAGACTCGGCCAAACGCGCGGCGAGCATCTCGTCCGAGAGCACGCATGTGTCCTCGCGAATGCACAACCCGCCGTCGTCGATCTCGTGGACGGTGGCCTTTGAAGGCGCCGGTTCCGGTTCTCGTTCCGTCGTCGGTTTCGCTCTAACGTCGGCACCGCTCAAATCTCCGTTGTACCCGTCGTCGTTGACGTTGACTGAATCGGAAAACATGCTCATAATGTCGCCCCACGCCTCCTTTGTACAAATCGTCATCGTCGGCTCGGGCTTGGCGGTTCTCGTGCCCTCCTCGTCCGCAGTCCATCGCGCTCCCGCGCGAACTTTATTGGACAGCGCCGGTCGCTTGGCCGCGGGTGACTTCTCGCGCGCGACAACCGATTGACCCTCCGAAGGTTCGCTCGCACACGATCCGGTTCGAGAACCAACGGGCGGCGGCGGCGCGGCGTACGTCCGCTTGGAGACAATTTCCGCGACGTCTCTCTTCCCCTTGGACCGCGAGTCTGCGAGCGACGTCGCGCGATCTTCCGTCGCGCGAGTGGCGGCTTGCGGCGCATCGCTCATGTCGTCCACGTCCATGTTAACGTCCATGTCGACGTCGGCGGAGGCGTCTCGCGGGATGATGGGCTCTCGCGTCGGCTTCGGCGGCGGATGCGTGGGACCGTTGGCGCGCAACCACGCCGCGGCTCGAATCTCTTCGTAACACACCTCTTCTCCGTCCTCCGAACGAAGATGCGCGGGCTTGAATCCGCGATACAGCGTCTTCGCGCGCTCGACGCGTCCCGACGGAGGTTTCGGCGCGCCGCTTCCGTGATACAGCATCGGGTTTCGACTCAAGTCGGCGACGCGATCCGCGCGTTGTCTCAGAGACCCCTTGTTCGCAACCGCGGTGGTGGCCGTCTTAACATCGCTCGCCTTCAAGCACTCCGTGTCCTCGTAGACGTCGATCTCGTCCGTCGGCATGGTCACCTTGCGCTTGCTCTGAGTCGCGCGCTGTCCGGTCCACGTCGTCGCCTTGGCAGTGTTTTCCTTGCGCACGTCGTGGTACCCACCCAAATTCTTCCATCGAGTCGTCGTGGTGTCGTCGCCCGGCGTCGGCGCCCCGTTTTCGGTGTCGTCGTAGATTTGTAACGATCCGTCGTCGTTCGGCGCGTTCGACGGGCGCTCAGAATCGTCGACGCCTCGCGAACTTCCCGCCAAACCGCGCCGCGCCGTCGACCTGTCCCTGCGCGTCGCGCTCACCGCACCTCCGCTCCTCGGTTTCGCCCGCAGCGTGTCCCCGAAGCTTCGAACGATCTCCTCACCCTCACTCTCATCGATTTCACCGCTATCGATGCGCTTTTGCGTGCGTCGAACCATGCGATGCTGAAACGAAGCGTACGACGTTCGCAATCGCTCCAACGGTTCGGCGCGCATGTCGACGCCCCGTTCATACTGCTCGTTCGCCGCCCCGTACGCCTGACGAACCTCCAAAAACGCCGCATACGCCTCGTAATACAACGCTTGCCTCTGACCGATGGAATTCGCTCGCAAAAACTTGAAAATATCACCCGGCTCGGCGCAACAATCCGCGTATTTGATCCACACGCGCAGATACCGCGCGTCCTCCTTGTACCTCTCCTCCTCCTGCAACTCTCGCGCGCATCGCTCCAACACCGGCATCAACTCTCTCTCCAGACCGTTCCCCGTGGCGTACGTCTGCTCGGTCCACTTGATCAACGCACACCACTCCCCGAGCCTATCCTCGGCGTCTTCGCGCGTCGCCGCCGCGAGCAGTCTCGCCTTTTCCGCCTCTCTTCCCGACGTCGTCGTCCCGGGCGTCTCGCGCGCGACGAGCGCCTCGTTCAAACGACGAACATCCCGTCCACCCCGCATCGGTCGCACGTTCTCCTTGGCGTGTTCCCACGCGAACCCGACGTCACCGTCCGCGATGCGATTCGTATCCCTCGCGACGAGCGGGCTCTTCGTCGGCGTCGTCATCCCCGTCGACGTCACCGTCGAGACGCGCGTCTCGACGCGAGGTCACACGGACCCTCACCACCGTTCGCGCGTCGTCTCGCGGTCGCGTCACCGTCGACGCGCGCGCGCGACCGACTCTCCGGCGCCGTTCCCA
>Ga0208130_1001125_pt1 | contig 13136 bp, 10 predicted proteins | sample ETNtaG_31_FD_185771 | JGI IMG/M metagenome (GOLD analysis project Ga0208130, IMG submission 185771) | Marine microbial and viral communities from oxygen minimum zone, Eastern Pacific Ocean - ETNP201310SV78 (SPAdes) (version 2) | ecosystem: Environmental > Aquatic > Marine > Oceanic ...
ATATGAAATCTGATACTCCTTGGGGAAATATGAACAAAAAGTTTTCTTTAAAAGAGCAAGATATACTGAAGACTATTGATGAACACAACAACAACAACAAGATCCTAGCTTCATTTACTAATCCATATGCTCTGTCTCAGATAAATCTAAAATCTTATAATTCTGTGTTGGTCGGTTTTCAAAATAACCACGAATTTCAAAAAATAATTGCTCAACAAATTTTTGGAGCAAAAGAGATTAAAGGAACTTTACCTGTTAGTATTAATGATACATTTAAAGAAGGTGCTGGAATAATTTTAAAAAATCTTAATATTCTCAGCTACGCAGATCCAGAAATGGTAGGTGTTGACAGTAAGAAACTTAATAAAATCGATTCATTGATCAATTTCGCAATTGAAAACAAAATGACACCTGGAGCTCAAATTTTAGTTGCAAAAAATTCAAAGATTATTTATGACAAGTCTTTTGGTAAACTCAGATATGATGAGAATTTACAAACTAACCCTGAAACAATTTATGATCTAGCATCCTTGACAAAAATTCTGGTCACAACTCCGATAATTATGAATCTTGTTGACAAAAAGGTAATTAATCTAGAAACCAGATTAAAGGAAATTATTCCTCGTTATAAAAACTCTAATAAATCAGAAATTTCTGTCAAAGAGTTGTTATCTGGTCATGCTGGTCTTCAAGCCTGGATTCCTTTCTATAAATTAACTTTAGATGAAAAAAATAGACCATCTTCAAAATATTACAGTTTTAAGAGAAATAAAACAAACAGTGTAAAGGTTTCCCCAGACTTATTTTTAAGAACTGATTATATTGATACAATCAGAAATATTATTAAAGAAAGTGATTTACTTAAAAATAAATATAAGTATAGTGACCTGTCGTATTTAATTATTCAAGAATTTATAGAAAATCATTATAATCAAAATCTTAATCAAATTATTGACGAACTGATGTTTAGCAAACTAGGAATAGATCTAACTTATAATCCCGCATTAAAATATTCAACTAAGAATATTGCTCCAACTGAAATAGATGAATACTTTAGGTATAAAGAAATAAACGGTTATGTACATGATATGGCGGCAGCGATGTTTGGTGGAATTTCCACACACGCAGGGTTATTCGGCAATGCTATAAATGTAGCAAAAGTAATGCAGATGTATATCCAAAATGGTAATTATGGCAATAATCAGATTTTAAAACCTGAAACAATTAATTTATTTAATAATTGTTATTATTGTGATGAAGATAACAGAAGAGGAGTTGGTTTTGACAAACCACAATTAGAGGATGATGGACCCACATGCGGATGCGTTTCGATGAATAGTTTTGGACATTCTGGATGGACAGGTACATTTGCATGGGCTGATCCTGATCAAGAAATTATATATGTTTTTTTATCAAATAGGTCTTACCCAACTGGTGAATCGGCAGGTAACTCTAATCTAGTAAAAGAAAATATTAGAAGTAAAATTCAAGAAATTATATATAACTCAATTAATAACTAAGTTATGATTATAGGTATAGTTTGTTACCCAACTTTCGGAGGTAGTGGAGTTTTAGCTACAGAATTAGGAATTGAATTATCAAAAAAAGGATATGAAATACATTTTATTACCTATAATCAGCCGGTTAAACTAGAACTTTATAGCAATAAGGTTCATTTTCACGAGGTTGATGTTCCAAATTATCCGCTTTTCCATTATCCACCCTACGAACTTGCACTTTCTTCTAGACTTGTAGAAATGGTTAAAAAATATAAAATTGATATACTACACGTTCATTATGCAATTCCCCATGCATACGCTGCATTAATGGCTAAACAAATGCTTAGGGCAAAAAATATTGATGTGCCAGTTGTAACAACATTACATGGAACTGATATTACTTTAGTTGGGAGTAATCCCTCATATAAAACAGCAGTAGAGTTTAGCATTAATAATTCAGATTATGTTACAGCTGTTTCTGAAAGTCTCAAGACTGACACGTTATCCTTATTTAATATTGATAAATCAATCCAGGTAATACCAAATTTTGTAAATCTTGAAAAATACAATGGAAATTCACCAAAGAAAAATTTACTTAATAAAAATCATAAAATAATAACACATGTTAGTAATTTCAGGAAAGTCAAAAGAATTATGGATGTTCTTGAAATATTTAACGGAATACAGAAACAAGTTCCATCAAAATTATTAATGATTGGTGATGGACCGGAAAAAAATAAGGCTGAAAAAAAAGCAAAGAAATTAGGAATTAAGGATAAAGTAATATTTTTTGGAAAAAGCAATGAGACTAATAAAATATTATCCTTTAGTGATTTATTTATTTTACCCTCTGAAATCGAAAGCTTTGGATTATCAGCTCTTGAAGCAATGGCGGCAAATGTTCCAGTAATTTCCACTAACACAGGAGGAATACCTGAAGTAAATATTGATAATTTTTCTGGTTTAATGAGTAATATTGGAGATGTTGAAAAAATGATAAATGACTCCATTATGATTTTGTCTAATCAAAATATTATGGAAAAATTTAAGATTAATGCAAGAAAGCGAGCAGAGGATTTTGATATTCATAAAATTGTTCCGCTTTATGAAGAAGTTTATAAAGGTTTAAGTTAATACACATTATGAAAAGAAAAGATTTTTTAAAATTAAGTTCAGCATCAGCTATGTTATTTGGATTGAAATCACATGGAATAAACTTATCAGATTCTGAAAAGCCATATGATTATTTTAAAAATAATTCACAATACATGGGTGATTTTGCTGCTCCTAAAATCAATTTAGTTAAAGTTGCATTTATAGGAGTTGGAGCTAGAGGAAGTGGACATGCTAAACAAATTGCGGCAATTGAAGGAACAGAAGTGGTTGCAATTAGTGATTTGTATAATGATTTAGCGATGAAATCATATAATGTATGTAAAGACATAGGAGGGGGCAATAGACATAAAAATATAGCTATTTATTCGGGTGATGAAAACAAATGGAGAGCTATGTTGAAAGAAGTTAAACCTGATGCAGTATTTATTTCAACAAATTGGGATAATCATGCCCCAATGGCAATTGAAACTATGAAAAGTGGGGCTCATGCATTTGTTGAAGTTCCAATGGCAACAACCATCGAAGATCTATGGGATATAGTTAATACTTCTGAAAAAACAAGAAAGCACTGCATGATGATGGAAAATGTTAACTATGGAAGAGATGAACTAATGTATTTAAATATGTGTAGAAAAGGGATAATTGGTGATTTTTTACACGCTGAAGCAGCCTATATTCATGAGCTTAGATTTCAAATGAAAGAAGAAAAAAGAGGAACTGGTTCTTGGAGAACCCATCATTATGCAAAAAGTAGAGGAAATTTATATCCAACTCATGGGCTAGGACCTGTAGCTCAGTATATGAATTTATCAAGAGGTGATGATAATTTCAATTCCTTAGTCTCTTATTCTACTCCAGCTTTAGGCAGAAAACTATATGCTGAAAAAAATTATGATTCTGAGCATAAGTGGAATAATTTAAGTTATTCAAATGGAGACATGAACACTTCAATCATAAAAACTAATTTAGGAAGAACTATAATGATTCAATGGGATGAAACAAGCCCAAGACCATACACTAGACATAATTTAATTCAAGGGACAAAAGGAATTTTAGCTGGTTTTCCAACTAGAGTTGCTCTTGAAGGTGGAGTTGAAGGAATAACTGAGGATCACCATACATGGGTTCAAGGACAAAATTTAAAAGTATTATATGATAAATACGATCATCCACTAAATAAGCGTCTTGAGTTACTAATAGAAAAAATGGGTGGTAGAAATCATGTAGGCCATGGAGGGATGGACTTTGTTATGAGATATAGAATAATCGAGTGCTTAAGAAGGGGAGAACCCCTTGATCAAAATGTTTATGAAGGATGTTTTTGGAGTGCTGTTACTCCTTTAAGTGCTAATTCAATAGCAAATAATGGAGAACCTCAAAAATTTCCTGACTTCACAAGAGGTAATTGGAAAAAAACAAATCCCTTGGCGGTAATTAGTTAAAACTATTTCCAGTTTTTGAGCTTACTCGACATGCCTATTCCAGGGTTAAATGTATTTGTTGGGTCAAGTGACCTGTAAAAGTTTAATAAGGAAGATTTTGCCTTATACTCGTGTCCTACATTATGTTCTGCAGGGTACTCTGCACCTCTTTTATTATACGTTTCTAGCAGTTGTTTTTTTAGACTTTTTGCATTAACACCTTTTTTTAAAATATAGTTTTGATGTTGGACATGACAAAAAAGATGGCCATAGTAAAATTTCACATGAATTTGTTCATCTATTTCTTTTGGTAATTCTTCAAACCATTTTTTTTCATTTCTAGGAAATGCAACATCCAAAGACATCATTTCTCCAACTTGTTTATTTTTTAGATTATAATATCTACCTATAGCACTTGCGGAAACAAATCTATGTAACGATGCCTTACGGCCTTCCTTTTTATTACATTCAAAGAAATCACCTTCATTGTCTTTGAAAAATTTATCAAAATAATCTCTTGCCTCATCGATGCCTTCATCAGACATTTCAACTATCCAGTGATGTTCAAACCTATTTCTAAACTGCTCCATTTTCTTTGGAAGATGGTTTGGAAATAATAAGCTTAAAAATTGCATAAGTCTATCAGAAAACTTGTCGGGTAAAAATTTTACTTTACTTGCAATTATATCAACATTTCTTTTTAACCCGAATAGTGTTGGTAAAAAATTTGTACCTAGTTTTTCAATTACAATAAAATTATCCTTACTGTATTTCTTAGCTGCATCATAACAATCCCTATGTAAATAATCCCCAAGTGTAGGCAAATTATCGAATTTGGATAAAATATCCCTTCTTATTTGCCAAAATACATCAGGATTATTGGTTCCTAAATAAAAAACTTTATTTTTTTTCGCCTTTGGATAAGTATCTAATCTAAGTGCAAAAACTACTACTTTACCTGAACTTCCAGACGCACCATACAACAATCTTTTATCTGAATTATACCTAGCTGGTGTGTTTTCTTCAATACCTCTAACTATTTTAGAATATTTGTCATCTGAAGCAAGTTTATTATTATAAATTATGTCTTCCTGTGAATAGTTTCCATTCTGCAAGTTGTTCAAAATAGTTTCAGGATCATTACCAAGATTAATTCCAAGCTCATTAATTAACTCTAGTCTTCCGTCTTTATTTAACCTAGCATATAGGGCTAATTCTGTATAGGCCGGACCTCTTTTAACAAGTGATCCACCAGAATTATTACAAACACCACCAACAATAGAGGCACCAATTGAAGTTGAACCAATTACAGAATGTGGGTCTCTATTAAATGGTTGTAATTTATTTTCTAAGTCGTACAAGGTGCTTCCAGCAAGAGCTATAATCTGTTTAGCATTATTGATGAGCTGAATATCATTTATACGTAATGTGTTAATAATCACAATCGGCCTGTCGTAATCATTTCCACAAGGTGTAGATCCACCAGTTAAACCTGTGTTAGCTGCCTGCATTATGATTATAAAATCCTGTGAAATACAGATTTTTAAAAGTTTCCATAATTCTAACAAATTAGCAGGTTTTAAAACAGCTAGAGCATCCCCATTTCCATACCTCCATCCATTTACAAAGGGTTGTTTTTGCCATTTACCAGTAACAACGAACTTACTGCCGATAGCCGATATAAAATCATTGATAACAGTGGAATATCTTTTCATATAACCGAATAAGCTATCATAAATTTAAAACCAATATTTTTAAATATTATTAATAATTTTTAGAAGTTATTAATAAACTATATTTTTAACACCTTATTTAATTCTTATGAATAATTCTTTTGGAAATATTTTTAGATTAACAACTTTTGGTGAATCTCATGGTAAAGCCATTGGTGGTATAATTGATGGTTGCCCTGCTGGATACAAAATTGATTTAGATCATATTTCGTATGAAATGCAAAGAAGAAAGCCTGGCCAATCTAAAATTGTTACTCAAAGAAAAGAGGACGACTCAGTTGAGTTTCTTTCTGGAATTTTTGAAGGTAAAACAACAGGTACACCTATAGGTTTTTTAATAAAAAATAAAGATCAAAAAAGTAAAGACTATGATCACCTAAAGGATTCATTTAGGCCAAGTCATGCAGATTTTGTTTATGAAAAAAAGTATGGTTTCAGAGATTATAGAGGAGGTGGTAGAAGTTCTGCTAGAGAAACAGCTTGTAGGGTTGTTGCAGGTTCTATCGCTAAACAAATTTTAGAAAATATTGATATTTACGCCTACACCTCATCAATAGGAACTATTTCTATCGACGATGATTACATTGTAGATACTCAAAAGAGTATTGAGGATAGTATAGTTCGATGTCCAGATATCTCTATTTCAGAAAAGATGATCAATGAAATAAAAAATGCAAGAAAAAATGGTGACACTTTAGGCGGTATTGTAAAATGCATAATTAAAAATGTGCCTGTAGGTTTGGGTGAACCTGTTTTCAATAAACTTCATTCGGAATTAGGAAGAGCAATGCTATCAATTAATGCTGTAAAAGGTTTTGAATATGGTAGTGGATTTAATGGAACTAAAATGAAAGGTTCAGAGCATAATGATATCATAAAAACAGATGAAACAACATTAAGTAATTATTCTGGTGGAATACAAGGAGGAATAAGTAATGGTATGGATATTTATTTTAATGTAGCATTTAAGCCAGTTGCTACTGTAATGAAAGATCAGCAAACCATAGACTCTAAAGGGAAAGAATCTGTAATTAAAGGAAAGGGTCGACATGATCCATGTGTTGTACCAAGAGCTATTCCAATTGTTGAAGCAATGGCTGCTATGGTTATACTAGATTATTACCTAATTAATAAAACAAAAACTGTATGAACTTAAAAAGACTACCACTTCACTGGAAAATCATTATAGGAATGGTTTTAGGAGTTTTATTTGGTTTTTTAATGTCAAACTTTGGTCAGTTTGGAAAAGACATTATTTCGGACTGGATTAAGCCATTTGGAACAATCTTTATAAATGCTTTAAAACTGATAGCAATACCATTGATTTTAGCATCTTTAATTAAGGGAATTTCTGACCTTAAGGATATTTCAAAATTGTCAAAAATGGGTGGAATAACTATAACTACTTATTTAATTACGACAGTAATTGCAGTAAGTGTTGGTCTAGGAATTGTAAATATTATCAAACCTGGAAATTCAATTTCAGAAGAAACTAGAATTGAATTATTAAACGCATATGAAGATGATGCAGATAAAAAAAGAGAAGCTGCCGCTGAAACTAAAAACTCAGGGCCTCTTCAACCGATTATAGATATAGTACCATCAAATATTATAAATGCTGCAACAGATAATAAAAATATGCTTCAAATTATCTTCTTCTCAATTTTATTTGGTATATCCATGATTCTCATTCCAGAGAAAAAATCTAAACCATTAAAGGATTTTTTTGATTCACTTAATGAAGTAATATTAAAAATAATTGATCTTATTATGAGTTTTGCTCCTTTTGGGGTTTTTGCATTGTTAGCCACACTTATTGTTGAAGCGCCCAAATGGGATCTATTAAAAAGCTTATTGTTATACTCAATGACACTAATTATAGGCTTATTTTCACTAATTGTAATATATACTATTGCAGTAAGGTTAATATTAAATAAAAGTCCTAATTTCTTTTTTAAGGGTATTTTGCCTGCTCAATTAGTGGCTTTTTCTACTAGTTCAAGTGCTGCTACACTTCCAGTTACCATGGATAGGGTTCACAATAATTTAAATGTAAAAAAGGAAGTATCAAGCTTTGTTTTACCAATTGGAGCTACCATAAATATGGATGGTACTGCAGTTTATCAAGCTATAGCTGCTGTATTTATTGCACAAACTTTTGGGTTAGACTTATCAATCACAGCTCAATTAGGGATTATTGTAACAGCAACATTAGCATCAATCGGAGCAGCCGCTGTTCCTAGCGCAGGAATAATTGTATTGGTGATTGTTTTGGCTCAAGCTGGTATTCCAGAAGCTGGACTTGCTCTAATATTTGCTGTTGATAGACCTTTGGATATGTGTAGAACTGTAGTTAACATTACCGGTGATGCAACCGTTTCTATGATAGTTGATAAAATTGTTTCAAAAAAATGAATGTTAAGTTAGATGATTCCTGGAAAAAGCATCTAAATCATCATATAAATTCTAAAGGGTTTAAAAATCTAGTTGATTTTGTCAAATCTGAATATAAAGATAACATCTGCTATCCAAAAGGGAGTTTGATTTTTTCAGCTTTAAATAATTGTAAATTTGATGATGTCAAGTTGGTCATCTTAGGCCAAGACCCGTATCATAATCCTAATCAGGCTAATGGTCTTGCTTTTTCAGTTCCAGAAAACACAGCTCATCCTCCTTCATTAATAAATATTTTCAAGGAAATTGAACAAGATTTAAATGTAGAATATCCGTTAAGTGGAGACTTAATGCCATGGGTAAACCAAGGGGTGTTATTGTTAAACTCAACTTTAACAGTTAGAAAAAATAGACCAGGTAGTCATCAGAACATGGGATGGGAAGATTTTACAAATGAGATTATAAATTTAATTTCGTTTAAGAAAAATAATATTGTATTTTTTTTATGGGGAAATTATGCTAAGAAAAAAAGCAAATTAATTGATGGAAATAAACACCTTATATTGAGCTCGGGTCATCCATCTCCACTCAGTGCTAATAGGGGATATTGGTTTGGAAATAAGCATTTTAGTAAGGCAAATCAATATTTAAAAGAAAATAATATAGTTGAAATTAAATGGGTTTAATTATATCTTATTTAGCACAAATAAGATTAAAGATTCTATTACATCTTGTGGATTTTGTGAATATATATCATTAACACGATTAGCTAAAATTGCGTTTAATGATATTGCATTATGACCTAAAAAATCAGATAAACCATAGATTATTGCAGTTTCCATCTCAAGATTAGTGATATGATATTTTTTAAATTTAATTGATTTCAAATCATCGATATCAATTGTACTTGCTAAGGGAATTCGGGTTTCTCTTCCTTGAAAAGCATAAAACCCATTACAAGTAGCGGTTAACCCTTTATATAGATTACCAGAATAAAATTTTTGAAATAGCGTGTTCGAGGACTTGAAACAATAAAGATTCTTGTCTTCTAATGAAATTAATTCAATGTTTTTACTAGAGAAGTTTTTTATATCATAAAAAGATAACTGTGAATTAATATCAATTGCATATTCACTTATAAGCCATGAATCAACTGAAATATCTTTAGAAATAGATCCAGAAGTACCAATTCTTATAAAATTTACTGATTCATGAGTATTTTTAAAACATTTATTAGCAAAATCATAATTGAATAGAGCATCTAATTCGTTAATAACAATATCAATATTACTTCCGCCAATTCCAGTTGATATAACAGAAACTCTTTTTTTGTTATAATAACCTGTAACACATTTAAATTCTCTATTTTGAACACTAAATTCAATATCGTCCAAATACTTGGAAATAATATCTACCCGGAATGGGTCACCAACCAAAATTATTTCTTTTGAAACCTGGTTTGGCTTAAGACATAAATGATATATACTACCATCATTATTTGTAATTATTTCAGATGATTTCATAATTATCCTCCAACGCGTTTTACCTTATATCCCATTAACGAAAGAAAATTCATAATATCGCTTCTTATATTTCCCTGTATTATAATAGAGTATCCTTTAACAGAGCCACCAACAGAGAATTTTTGTTTGATTGATTTAGCTATTAATTTTATTTCTTCTTTTTTAATTTTTTCAAAACCTTCAATGATGGTAGTAGATCTTCCATTTCTCTTTTCATATTTACATAATAGAGGAGTGGTTTGAGTGTGTGAAATAGCAGTTTTTTTATGTTCGGTGCTTGAGCTTTCTGAAAATTTATGATTCGGAAAAAAATTTCTTAATTGATCTTGTAAATCCATTACTTTTTAAGCAAACCTAATTCAATTAATCTTTCTTCAAGAAATTCACCAGCTGTAATATCTTCATATGCTTTTGGAAATTCATCACATATTGTTGACTCAAGTACGTTTAATTTCATTTCACTTATTGGATGCATGAAAAAAGGAATTGAATATCTAGACTTTTTAAGAAGTTCTTTATCTGGGTTAACAACTCTATGAACCGTTGATTTCAAGACATTATTCGTATGTCTTGAAAGCATATCTCCGATATTTATCATTAACTCATCTTCACTAGCTACTGCGTCAATCCATTCACCTTTGGTATTTTGAACTTGAAGCCCTTTACCGTGGGCACCCATCAGTAGGGTAATTAAGTTTATATCACCATGAGCTGCTGCTCTAACTGCTTCTTTAGGATCTTCGGTTATTGGCGGGTAATGTATGGGTCTTAAAATAGAATTACCATTTTTGATGTAGTTGTCAAAATAGTTTTCGTCTATCTCTAAGTAAATTGCTAATGCTCTGAGTACATATTTAGCAGTCTTCTCTAATGTTTTATATACTTCTTCACCAACTTTATTAAATTCAGGTAGTTCATCAACAATAATATTTGGAAAATAATTATACTTACTTATTTCCTTTTCAGAAATATATTGACCAAAATGCCAATATTCTTTAAGATCACCATGCTTACTTCCTTTTGCACTCTCTTTTCCAAACGAAACATATCCTCTTTGACCTGAAAATTCTGGATGCTCATATTTTCTTTTGACATCAGTTGGTAAGTCGAAAAATAGTTTAATTTGACTGTACAACCTATTTACCAAGTCATCATCTAAGAAATGTCCTCTAACAGCACAAAATCCAATCTCTTGAAAAGCTTTACCAATTGTTTGAACAAACATAGATTTAGTTTGTTCATTATCACTTAAAAAATCTCTTAAATCTACTGAAGGTATTTGATTCATTTTAATAAAATTTTAGTTATTCAAAGATAATAAATGTTAATAACTTAACTTTTTAGTTCAATGAGGGTGTATTAGGTGTAATTAAAAATTAATAATTTGCTTGTTAATTAGAAATGAATTATTCAAATTCAAAAATAAGTACTTCTACTCATATTGACCTCTATACGGGAATGCTTATTCCAAGAATGATAGAGGAAAAGATGTTAATTCTTTTACGTCAAGGAAAAATTTCAAAATGGTTCTCAGGTATTGGTCAAGAAGCAATTTCAGTTGGTGTAACAAAGGCATTAAACAATGACGAATACATATTACCAATGCATCGAAATCTTGGTGTGTTTACTAGTAGAGAAATACCATTATATAGGCTATTTTCTCAATGGCAAGGAAAATCAAACGGGTTTACAAAAGGAAGAGATAGATCTTTTCATTTTGGAACCAATGATTACAATATAGTTGGTATGATTTCACATTTAGGCCCTCAAATGGGAGTAGCAGATGGAATTGCTCTACATAACCTAATTTCAAAAAATAAAAAAGTTACCGCCGTATTTAGTGGAGAAGGGGGTACTAGTGAAGGAGATTTTCACGAAGCATTAAATGTAGCTTCTGTGTGGAATTTACCTGTAATTTTTATAATAGAAAATAACGGGTATGGGCTTTCAACTCCTACCAATGAGCAATATAATTGTAAAAGTATTTCTGATAAAGGGATAGGGTATGGGATTGAATCAATGACATTGGATGGAAACAATGTTGTTGAGGTATTCTCAACTATCAAAGAAATCAGAAAAAAAATACTAAAAAAACCAAGACCATTTCTGATCGAATTTAAAACATTTAGAATGAGGGGGCATGAAGAGGCTAGTGGAATAAAATATGTTCCGAAAAAATTAATAAATGATTGGAAAGAAAAAGATCCAATTTCAAATTATGAAAAATTTCTTCTAGATTCTAAAGTTTTAACTATTGATGACACAAAAGTCATAAAAAAAGAAATCTCTAAAAACATTGATGAAAACCTTTCAAAAACATTTGAAGAAAAAAAAATAAAATCAAATATAGAAAATGAAATTTCAGATGTATTTAAAGATTTTAATTTTAAAAAAATCAACTCATCTAAAAAGATTATTGAAAAAAGGTTTATTGATGCAATCTCTGACGGAATAAAAGAAACAATGATGAAATTCGATGATCTAATAATTATGGGTCAAGATATCGCTGAATATGGTGGAGTTTTTAAAATTACTGAAGGTTTTGTAGAGTTGTTTGGAAAAGAAAGGGTTAGAAATACGCCTATTTGCGAATCTTCAATTATTGAAATAGCGATGGGATTATCAATATGTAATAGAAAAAGTATTGTTGAATTACAATTTTCAGACTTTATTACATCCGGTTTTAACCCTGTTGTAAATTACTTGGCTAAGGTTCACTATAGATGGGGTCAAAATGCTGATGTCGTGCTTAGAATGCCATGTGGAGCAGGAGTAGGTGCTGGACCTTTTCATTCGCAAACTAATGAAGCATGGTTTACAAAAACCCCAGGATTAGTAGTTGTTTATCCAGCTTTTCCTGAAGATGCTAAAGGTCTTTTGATATCATCAATTGAAAATCCAAACCCTGTTTTATTCTTTGAACATAAAGCTTTATATAGAAGTATTCGTGGAAAAGTTCCTGAGGGTTATTATAATATAGAAATAGGAAAAGCTAAGCTTTTGAAAGTAGGAAATGATATCACAGTTATAACTTATGGCGCTGGAGTTCATGAGGCAATTAAAGTGGTTGATAAAAATTCCATTAACTGTGATTTAATCGATTTAAGGACATTATCTCCACTAGATACCGAATCTATAATTAGCTCTGTAAATAAGACAGGAAAAGCAATTATATTGCATGAAGATAGTTTATTTGGAGGCTTAGGCTCTGAAATTTCATCAATTATCATGGAAAACTGTTTTGAAAATTTAGATGCCCCAGTAAAACGTATTGGAAGTCTAAATACACCTATTCCTTTTGAAGAGAGTTTGGAAAAACAATATTTACCTTATGAAAGATTTGAAAAAGAAATTAAAGATCTTTTAAATTATTAGTTATAAGCTTTTTGAAATTTTTTCAACCTCATCTAGAACTCTGATTAAATTTAGACCCCAAAGTTTATCTATTTC
>Ga0208130_1001126_pt1 | contig 13132 bp, 10 predicted proteins | sample ETNtaG_31_FD_185771 | JGI IMG/M metagenome (GOLD analysis project Ga0208130, IMG submission 185771) | Marine microbial and viral communities from oxygen minimum zone, Eastern Pacific Ocean - ETNP201310SV78 (SPAdes) (version 2) | ecosystem: Environmental > Aquatic > Marine > Oceanic ...
CATTATCCAGAGCTAACCAGAAATTTTTATTTTTATCCTCAAAAATTGACAAAACAGTATTATTTATCAATCCATTATTCTTATTTAGAATTTCCAATTTATCAGATATTAAATTATACTTTATTAGCCCAGAACCTACTGTTCCTATTAGAATATTATTATCAGACGAGATTTGTGATGAAAATATATTCAAATCATCTAAATTATCTAAGTCAGTACTCCACTTTGAAACGATATTATTATTGATTTTAAACAAACCATCATTTTGCGTTAAAACAACAAACTCATCATTAACTTTAAACATTTCAACAAAAGGATTGTCTCTAAAAAATTTATTAGTTGTAAATGGTGTAACAGAACCATCTTTGACTGTAAATATTCCTTGATCAGGCATATGAAAGTATAGAGACTTGTCAATTTCAAAAGAATTAGATATTGCTCCTCCAGGCCTCAATACCTTAATCTCATCACTAACCTTATCTACAAAAATAATTCTTGACAATGACCTGAAAACAACCCAGTTCTCAAGCTCATGAATATCCCAGAATTCTTCATCTTCAAGAACATTAAAATTAAACTTATCAGGAATAGAAGAATAATTATAAACACCATTTGAAGATTGTTGCCAGTAACCAAAATCTTCGGTCATACCAGAATAAATTTTATTATCAATAGCCTTAACTGATCGTACTATTGTTTCATTTGGTGATTGATAAACAGTCCAAGAACCATTATAAATTAAAATCCCAGAGCCATTAGCTACTACAATACTATTATTATTTGTCTGAGTTATCATCCAATTTTGAATATCAGATCCATAATCATCAGGAGAAAAAGATTGTATAGGTGGAATCTCTTGAGAAAAAATAGAGAAAGTAAAAAATAAATATATGTAGTAAATTTTTTTAATCAATTGATATTCAATTTATTAATTAAACTTATTTTCAAATTTGTTAATACTCACAATATTAAAATTTAATTTATATATGTATAGGTTAAAATTGAATAATGTTGTATTAAAAAATCAGATTGTAAACTTAATATTTTTAATTATTACAAAGTAAATTTTAACAAAAAAATATATTTGGCACAAGATTTGAAAATTCAGTAATAAATATTGTTATGAAAAAAGATTTAAAAAACAAAAGACGAGATTTTTTAATGAATGTTTGTCCTACAGTAGCGATGGCTTTTTTAGGCATTACTGTTTTAGAATCATGTAGCTCAGGTGATGATGACATGGATATTGGAGGTGGAGGAAATAATGGTGGTGGAAATAATAATTCTAATACTGGGTATACTAAAAATGGCAATACCATAACAATCAACTTAAGTCATTCAAATTTTAATACTCTTCAATCTAACGGTTGGATGAATTTTACTGCTCAAAATATGCTAATATTAAAAATTGATAATGATACATACAGAGCTTTTACCAACTCATGTCCACACCAAGGTACAAGAACTGCATGGACTTATAATTCATCTTCAAATAGATTTATTTGTAATAATCATGGTAATCAGTACGCATCTGATTGTACAACAGCTGGTACTGGAGGAGTATTGAAATGTTACACAACTAGTAAAAGTGGTTCAAATCTCGTTGTGACTGTTTCTTAAAAAATTAATATTCTTTGTTTATTTTTTCAGAAAGTTGAGTTTTTATTTCATCTGATACAAAGGCATGTTTAATTGCTTCTAAATTACATTTCTTAAACTCTTCAATCGACCAACCAAATTTCTTGGAAATAAGTTCATATTCATTCGTCAAGTCTGTATCAGAAATAGTTCTACCGTCAGTATTGACACTCATTGAAATAGAAGATTCATTAATTTGAGAAATAGGATGATCTTCAATTTTATTAAATGTTTTGGTTTTAATATTACTTGAAACGCAAACTTCTAAATGATAATTATTTTCAGATAAAACCTTAACTAATTTAGGGTCTTTCATACAGTTTACACCGTGCCCAATTCTTTTTACTTTTAGTTTATCAATTGTTTCCCAAATACTTTCAGGTCCTTTAGCTTCACCAGCATGGGCTGTACAATTGATATCATTTTGCATGGCATACTTAAATGCATCTATATGATTGTCTAAAGGATAACCTGCCTCATCAGCTGCAATATCAAAACCTAGAACTCCTTTTCCTTTAAATTCTTCAACGAGCTTAACGGTTTCCATACTCTGTTCCTTTGAATAGTGGCGAAGAGTACACAAAATAAGTCCCGTAATAACACCCGACTCTTTGGAAAGAATATTCATTGAATTACATATAATATTAAGTACTTCTCTAGAATTTAAACCTTCTTCAGTATGTAATAATGGAGCAAATCTAATTTCACAGTAAATAACATTATCTTCAATTAGTTGATTAAAAAAATCTTCCATAACCAACTCCAGACTTTCTTTTGACTGCATCAATGAAATTGCATTGTCTGCACATTTAATGTATTGTTTTAGCGAACTACAGCTTTTACTAGCTTTAAAATTATTATTGAAATCATCAATTGTTGTATCTGGTCTTAACCTTTTTACAGTCTCATAGCTAAGACTGCAATCTAAGTGTATATGAAGTTCTATTTTAGGAAGGTTTTTAAATTTCACTGTATAAACTCTATATTTCTTTTTAGACCTTCAAATTTAGTCCTATTTACAGGACTGTTTTTAAAAACTGAATTAAAGACTTCATTTGTTAATTCCTTCCACTGTTTTTTTGAATAATCAAAAATTTCACTTTTAGGTTTAAAAAGTGGTTCATTATGTTTTACTGAAAATTTATTCCAGGGACATACATCTTGACAAATATCACAACCAAAGATCCAGTCATTAAATTGACCTTTAAATTCATTAGATATTTGATCTTTTAACTCTATAGTTAAATATGAAATGCATTTGTTTGAATCTAGTTTATAGGCTTCATATATTGCATCTGTTGGACACGCATCAATACACGCAGTACAACTTCCACAATGATCAGTTACTTCATTATCATATTCCAGTTCTAGATCTAATATTATCTCCGCTAAAAAGAAAAAAGAACCAACTTTTTTACTTATTAAATTAGTGTTTTTACCAATCCACCCTAAACCACTTTTTTTTGCCCAAGCTCTTTCAAGAACAGGTGCTGAATCAACAAAAACTCTTCCGTGAACATCACCTATTTGATCTTTAATTTTTAAAACAAATTTTTTTAGTTTTTCCTTGATTACAAAATGATAATCTTTACCGTAAGCATACTTTGAAATTTTTAATGATTGGGGGGGATTGTTTTTGTTAGGAAAATAATTAAAGAGAAGTGATATAACACTCTTAGAGCCTTCAACAAGCTTTGTTGTATCTAATCTCTTATCAAAATTTCTTTCCATATAACTCATTTTGCCATGGAAATTATTTTTTAACCAAGTTTCAAATCTATTTGCTTCTGAATCTAAAAAACCTGATTTTGAGATTCCACAAGACATAAATCCTAAATCATTAGAAATAGTTTTTATAAGTTGAGTATTATATGATTTATTATTTAACACTATGCAAATAGGTTATTTTGACCAGACGAATACTCAATATTTAAGTGCTTGTAAGCTTTTTCAGTAACCTGTCTTCCTCTCGGCGTACGAACTAAAAAACCCTGTTGAATTAGAAAAGGTTCATAAACTTCTTCAAGGGTTTCAGAAGTTTCTGAAACAGCAGTAGCCAAAGTAGTAATTCCTACAGGTCCACCTTTAAATTTTTTAATTAGAGTAGTTAATAATTTATTGTCCATTTCATCTAAACCATACTTATCTACATTAAGAGCTTCTAAAGAATATTTTGTAATCTTTAAATCAATATTGCCATCTCCTTTAATTTGAGCAAAATCTCTTACTCTTCTTAGTAATGAATTACTAATTCTTGGTGTACCTCGACTTCTACTTGCTATCTCATCAGAAGCTGAATTATCAATTTTAATATTCAAAATTTTAGCACTTCTTCTGATAATATCTGATAATGTATCGTTATTATAATATTCTAACCTATTGTTAATTCCAAATCTTGCTCTCATCGGAGCAGTTAGTAGTCCTGATCTAGTAGTTGCTCCGATTAAGGTAAATTGATTTAAATTAATTTGAACTGATCTTGCATTTGGACCAGATTCAATCATAATATCAATTTTATAATCTTCCATGGCAGAATATAAATATTCCTCAACAACTGGTGATAATCTATGAATTTCATCAATAAACAAAACATCTCGGCTTTCTAAACTAGTTAATAAACCAGCTAAATCTCCTGGTTTATCAATAACAGGTCCTGAGGATACTTTTAAAGAGACTCCAAGTTCATTAGCTAAAATATGAGCCAATGTGGTTTTTCCAAGACCAGGTGGACCATGAAGAAGGGTATGATCTAACGCTTCTGAACGTTGATTTGCAGCTTCAACAAAAATTTTAAGGTTATCAAGAACTTGGCTTTGACCATTAAAATCACTAAAACTTAATGGTCTTAAAGCTTTATCAAATTCTAAATCCTCACTTGAAAAATTATCATTTGTAGGATCTAGATTCTCGTTCATACTCAAATATAGTCAAAAGTTGACTTAAGAATAATTGAAAAAGAAATGACTTAATGCTCTGTAATTTTTTCTCCTTTAGCAATAGGTGTAGTCTGAGGAACAAAATCTTCTTTTTTACCAGGCTTACTGTAATCATATGCCCATCTGTAAACTTCAGGGATTTTACCAGGCCAGTTTCCGTGAATATGTTCAACAGGTGCAGTCCATTCCATTGTATTAGATTTCCAAGGATTTTTTTCAGCTTTCTTACCAAAATACATACTATGGATAAAATTGTATAAGAAAATAAGTTGGGCTAAACCTGTAATTAATGCAAATACTGTAATTAAAACATTAATATCTGCTAAATCATCAAAATAAGGAAAAGCTGTATTAGTATAATATCTTCTTGGAAGTCCTGCCATACCAATAAAATGCATTGGAAAGAATATCCCATAAGCACCTATAGCAGTAATCCAGAAATGCACATATCCTAAAGTTTTATTCATCATTCTTCCATAAAGTTTAGGAAACCAATGATATACACCTGCAAATAAACCATACAATGCAGAGATTCCCATTACAAGATGAAAGTGAGCAACTACAAAATATGTATCGTGTACATTAATATCTAATGCACTATCTCCTAAAATAATTCCTGTTAAACCACCTGTTATGAAGGTAGAAACTAGACCAATTGAAAAAAGCATAGCAGGATTTAATTGTAAGTTACCTTTCCAAAGCGTGGCTATATAATTAAATGCTTTAACAGCTGAAGGAATAGCAATTAAAAGAGTGGTAAATGTAAATACAGACCCTAAAAACGGATTCATTCCTGTTACAAACATATGGTGTCCCCAAACAATAGTAGATAAAAATGCAATTGCTAAAATTGAAGCAACCATAGCTCTATATCCAAAAATAGGTTTTCTCGAATTTGTAGCTATTATTTCAGATGTGATTCCAAGAGCTGGTAGTAAAACAATATAAACTTCTGGATGTCCTAAAAACCAAAATAAATGTTCAAAAAGAACAGGAGATCCGCCCTGATAATGCAGAACCTCACCTTGAACAAAAATATCGGATAAAAAGAAAGATGTTCCAAAAGATCTATCCATTATTAAAAGTAATGCAGCTGATAATAAAACAGGGAATGAAATGACTCCAATAATGGCTGTAACAAAAAATGCCCATATTGTTAGAGGAAGTCTGAACATTGTCATCCCTTTTGTTCTAAGATTTAACACAGTCACTATATAATTTAGAGAACCTAATAAAGAAGATGCAATAAAAAATGCCATTGAAACTAACCATAGTGTCATTCCCGCACCAGAACCAGGTTGCGTTTGAGGAAGAGCACTTAATGGAGGGTATATTGTCCATCCAGCGGCTGCAGGACCAGCTTCAACAAAAAGAGAGGCAACCATAATTACACTTGATATAAAAAACAACCAATACGCAATCATGTTTAGGAAACCTGAAGCCATATCTCTAGCACCAATTTGAAGAGGAATTAATAGATTACTAAAAGTTCCGCTCAATCCAGCAGTAAGAACAAAAAACACCATAATTGTACCGTGAATTGTTACTAATGCTAAATATATATTTGGATCCATAACTCCATCAGGAGCCCATCTATCTCCTAAAAATATTTCAAAAACTGAAAATGATTCCTCAGGCCATGCTAATTGAATTCTAAATAACAAAGACATCAAAACACCAATAACACCCATTACTAAAACACCAGTAACGAAGTATTGTTTTGCAATCATTTTGTGATCTTGACTAAATACCCATTTAGTTATAAAAGTTTCTTTGTGATGATGATGATCATCGTGATTTTCTACATTATTATTTACAGCAGCAGACATATTATTATTTATTGAATAACCTCAGAAAACGTTTTCTGTTCATTTAACCATTTATTAAAATCTTTTTCAGACTCTACAACAATCTTCATTTGCATGTTATAATGTGAAGCTCCACAAATTTTTGCGCAAAGAAGTAAATAATCAAATTGATATGGTTCTAACGGCTCCTCACCTTTAGCTATCAACTCTTGACTATTATCATATCTAATTTTATTAATTCTATTAACTTTTGCAACTACATCTGGATTTAATCTCATATCAGCTGTAGTTGTAGTTGGTGTAAAAGAAAATTCAGTAATCATTCCAGGAACACAATTCATTTGAGCTCTAAAGTGAGGCATATAAGCTGAATGTAAAACATCCTGAGATCTAATTTTAAAAATTACTTTCCTATCCACAGGCAAATGAAACTCTTGAGTAACAACAACATCATCTAAACCATTAGGATCTGAAGAATCAATACCTACAGAATTTCTTCCATCAAAATCATTTAAAAACCTAACATTAGCATCACCAAGAACATTATCATCACCTGCATAACGAGCTTTCCAATTCCATTGCTGGGCATATAATTCAACGACTAAAGCATCTTCATCTTCATCAAAATTCATTATATCAGACCAAGTTGTCATTCCATATAATATTAAAGCAAAAAGAACAATGGCTGGAATTACAGTCCAAACTAATTCTAGTTTATTATTGTGTGTAATAAATGATGCTTTTCTACCATTAATCCCCCTGTACTTGTAAGCAAAATAATGTAATAGAGCTTGAGTTACAGTTTGAACAATAAATATAATTATGAATGATATAATTAAGAGTGTATCATATGTATAACCATGTTCCGATGCTGATTCTGGCAGAAGAACCTTAGTGTAAGAAACAAATGAATAAATAGTAACCAAATAAATGAATACCAAGAAAGCAAACATTAATTTACCTTGAAGGTCATTATCCTTTTCAGATGCTATTTGAGAATCATCTTTTTTTGCTCCAAGATTTGAAATTTCAAAAATCTTTGTTATTTGCCAAACTGATATTGCCAACAAAGTAACTGCTATTATTGAAAGTAATACTGTCATTATATTTTATCTTTTATCATAAATTAATAAACAAATTTTTCGCTTTCTTTATTTAGAGGATCACCTGTAGCTTCTAAAGGTGCCTTAGTTAATGAATCAAAAACAATGTATATAAATAATCCTGCAAAAAACATTACTGATCCAAGTTCAGGGATTCCAAAAGACCACTGATCACCAACAGCTGAAGGCATGATCATATTAAACACATCCATGTAATGTCCAATTAAAATAATTATACCTGCTGTTACTATAATCCAATTCAATCTCTTGAAATCTGAGTTAATTAGTATAAGGAATGGTAATATGAAGTTCATTACCAACATTCCGAAAAATGGAATTTGATAATCTTCAAGTCTGGTTATAAAGTAAGTAACTTCTTCAGGAATATTAGCATACCAAATTAACATAAATTGTGAAAACCATAAATAAGCCCAAAATACACTGAAGCCAAACATGAACTTAGCTAAGTCATGTAAGTGATTATGATTAACCTTTTCTAAATAACCCAATGATTTTAAAAATATTATCATAATAGCAATTACAGTAATAGCTGAAACAACCATACTAGCAAAAACATACCATCCAAACAATGTACTAAACCAATGAGGGTCAATTGACATAATCCAATCCCATGACATCATAGATTCAGTAACAATAAAAAATGCTAAGAATCCTGCAGATAGCTTAAAGTTCTTTACATGATTTGAAATATCACTTGAATTATCTTGTGCAATTGAAAATTTTCTGGAAAAATATCTGTAGAGAGACCAACCAGCCAAATAAAAAACTCCTCTTGCTAAGAAAAACGGAATATTAAGATATCCACTTTTGGCTTTAATAATTTTATCATGTTCAACAACCTCAGGATCCATCCAAATAAACAAATGATTAAAGTGTAGAGCTGATAATAAAAGTATAACTAAGACAATTATACCACCTGGAAGTAAATATCCAGTAATACCTTCCATAACTCTAAATAATAATGGAGACCATCCAGCTTGAGCAGCTCTTTGAATTGCATAAAATGCAAGGGTGCCAAGTGAAATCATAAAAAAGAAAAATGCTGCTACGTATACTGCAGCCCATGGTCTATTAGCTAATTGATGAAAAACATGCTCATCATGTGACATTTCATGACCTTCTGAATGTTCTGAATTATGTTCTTTAGAAGACTCTATCATTGAAGAATGTGCTTCTCCAGGATAATCATGATTTGATGCATGATCGTCACCATGGTGTGAGTTTGCAATGATTTCTTTTGCTTCTTCAATTGTACTAGGAGCAGAATAAAAACCGAAAGCTATTCCTAATAAACCTAAAATTATTAGAGCTAGCGAAAAGATTTTTATTTTTTTAGTTAATACAAACATTCAAACTATTTTTTTAATTCATTTCTTAAGTCCATAACATATTGTGAAATTTTCCACCTCTCATCTCGATCAACTTGTGATGCGTGAGATCCCATTAAATTTATTCCATACATCAAAACATGATATATACTTCCTTCTGTAATATCCCTATCAGCATAACTTGGAATTCCTAAGAACTTTTCTCTAGTCATTAAAATTCCTTGTCCATCACCTTTAGAGCCATGACAGACTGAACAATAAATTTCATAAAGTTCTTTACCTGTTTTAACACTTTCTTCTGTTCTTTGGATTGGAGATTTTAAATTTAATTTAGCAAGCTCATAACCTTCATTTGAGTCTTCATACTCATAAGGTTCCCATCCTCTAGAAATCGTTCCTTCAACTGGTTTCTGCGCTTCAATCCCATTAGCAAATGCCGATGATTCTGCATAGGTATCATAACCAACAGATTCATACATGTTTGGGAAAAATTGATAGTTTGGCTTTGATGAATCAAAACATGAAACTAAAGAGAGAGATAATAATATGTATATATAATTTACTTTATTCATCTTTATTTTCTACTATATCAATTTTAAAAATATCTGTTTTCTTTACTTTTGATTTAAGCTCTTTTTCATTATCACTTACAGGGATTTGAACTAAAAACTTATCATCAGTTGTTTCTGGGATTGGATTTTCAGCTTCCTTGAAAGGCCAAAGTCTACTTCTAAGATAAAATGTAATAACCATTAAGTGAGCCGAGAAGAAGACAGTTAATTCAAACATAATAGGGACAAATGCTGGCATATTTTCTATAAAACTAAAACTAGGTTTTCCGCCAATATTTTGAGGCCAATCTACAATCATAATATAATTCATCATAAAAATTGCAAATGCAAATCCAATACAACCATATATAAAACCTGCTATTGATATTCTTGTAGGTTCTAATCCTAAAGCTTTATCCAATCCATGAACAGGAAATGGAGTAAAAACATCTTCAATATAAACTCCTTCTTTTTTTAGAAACTTAACAGCATCTAAAAGCTTATCATCATCATCATATATAGCATGTAAAAATTTATTTGCCATTTTTATCTCTCAATTTTTTATAATTATCACCAGATGATTTTAAAATTGTTTTGACCTCTGCCTGAGCAATAACTGGAAAAGTTCTCGCATAAAGAAGAAATAAAACAAAGAAAAAACCAATAGTTCCTATGAAAATACCAATATCTACAAACGATGGAGAAAACATAGTCCAAGATGATGGTAAATAGTCTCTGTGTAAAGAAGTAACAATAATCACAAATCTTTCAAACCACATTCCAATATTTACTACAATAGAAATTATGAAAGAAAATATTATGCTAGTTCTTAATTTTTTAAACCACATAAGCTGTGGAGAAAAAACATTACAAGTCATCATTGCCCAATAAGCCCACCAGTAAGGACCAGTAGCTCTATTCAAAAATGCATATTGTTCGTATTCAACACCTGAATACCATGCAATAAAAAGCTCCGTTATGTATGCACAGCCAACTATAGAACCTGTAATCATTATTACAATATTCATAAGTTCAATATGTTGTAGTGTAATATAGTCTTCAAGATTACAAACTTTTCTCATTACAATAAGTAATGTATTCACCATTGCAAAACCAGAGAATATAGCTCCAGCAACAAAATAAGGTGGAAAAATTGTAGTATGCCAACCAGGAATTACTGATGTAGCAAAGTCAAATGATACAATAGTATGAACTGACAATACAAGAGGTGTAGCTAAACCAGCTAATACAAGTGAAATCTCTTCAAATCTTTGCCAATCTTTAGCTCTACCACTCCAACCAAAACTGACAAGGCTATAAATTTTCTTTTGAAAAGGCTTAACTGCTCTATCTCTAATCATTGCAAAGTCAGGAAGAAGACCTGTCCACCAGAAAACTAGTGACACAGTCAAATATGTTGATATCGCAAAAACATCCCATAAAAGAGGTGAATTAAAATTAACCCATAATGAACCAAATTGATTAGGTATTGGTAATACCCAATACGCCAGCCAAGGTCTACCCATGTGAATAAGAGGGAATAAACCTGCTTGCATTACTGAAAAAATTGTCATAGCCTCAGCAGACCTATTGATACCCATTCTCCATTTTTGTCTGAAGAGAAGCAAAACAGCAGAGATAAGTGTACCTGCGTGTCCAATTCCAATCCACCAAACAAAATTTGTAATATCCCAAGCCCATCCAACAGTTTTATTTAATCCCCATACTCCAATTCCTGTAGATATTGTATATATCATACATCCAACACCCCACATAAATAAAACAAGAGAAATTGAAAAAACAATCCACCATTGCTTATTGGCTTTACCTTCAATTGGCTTGGCTACATCAACAGAAATCTGATGATAAGTTTTATTACCAGTAACTAAAGGCTTTCGAATTGGTGCTTCGTAATGAGATGCCATCTATATACTTTTATTTTTATCAATATTTCTAACCTTTGTATGATAAAACACATTAGGTTTTGTTCCTACATATTCAAGAAGGTGGTATACTCTATCATCTTGCTTTCTTTTATATACTTCACTTTCTTTATTATTTATATCTCCAAATTGAAGAGCACCAGTTGAACATGCTGCAGAACATGCAACAGCATCATTAAATTCATTTTTTTCAACTTCTCTTCCTTCATTTTTAGCTTTCAATATAACAGACTGAGTCCCTTGTATACAGAAAGAACATTTTTCCATAACTCCTCTTGATCTTACAACTACATCTGGGTTGAGGACCATTTTTCCTAAATCATCATTCATATGGAAATCAAATTCATCATTATTATTATACAAGAACCAATTAAATCTTCTTACTTTATAAGGACAGTTGTTTGCACAATACCTAGTTCCGACACATCTGTTATATGCCATGTGATTTTGACCTTGTCTACCGTGTGATGAAGCAGCAACTGGACAAACAGTTTCACATGGAGCATGATTACAATGCTGACACATCACAGGTTGGAAAACAACCTGGGGATTATCGCTTGGTTCTTCCATTTCTCCAAAAATTGATAGAGATTCACCTAAGCCTGATATGTTTTCTTTCTTTTCAATATCTGACGAAAAATCAGTTTCAGAAGAATAATACCTATCTATTCTTAGCCAATGCATATCTCTAGATTTCCTAACTTCTTCTTTTCCAACTACAGGAACATTATTTTCTGCATGACAAGCAATTACACAAGCACCACAACCAGTACAAGCATTCAAGTCAATGGATAAATTAAAATGATGACCAATTGATCTATCAAATTCATCCCACATATCAACCTCACTGGAATTAACAGGTGTTTCAATATGATTTTTAGATACTTTTGGAATAGGGTTCCAATATTCTTTATCTTTCGTATTAAATATATCTAATGTAGTTTCCTTAATTATATCTCCTCTACCCATTAAAGTATTATGCAACTGTACGCATGCAAACTCATGAATTTCATATACTGCGGACAATGTAACTTTTTGAGATTTTGAAAAATCTTTATAAAGCTTAAAAGCATTAACACCTGTTTTCATCTCATCCTTAATTCCAATCTCTCTTCCATATCCAAAGGCTAAACCAACAGTTCCTTTTGCCTGACCTGGTTGAATAATTACAGGAACTTTTAATTCGGTTTCATTAAGCTTTAATAAAGCATAATTACTATTCAAAGCTCCGTTTGATTCATTATAATTTTTTAAACCAATTTTTTCAGCATCAAATTTTGAAACAGTTATATAATTATCCCATGATACTCTAGTCAATGGATCTGGAAATTCTTGTAACCAAGGATTGTTAGCTTGTTGCCCATCACCCATACCAATTTTAGAATACATAATCAAATCATATCCATCATTGTTGACAGATACCAACTGAGATAAATAAGTAGAGTATTGTAGATTATTAGAATTTAAATTAATACTACTGTTTGAAGAATAAACTCCATCGTGTAAAGTAGAGTTCCAATTTTTGGATGAATCCAAAATATTATTTTTCCAATTCTCTTTGATTTCGTCATAAAAAGAATTTTTGGTATCAGACCAGCTTAATAAACAATCTTCAAACTGTTTAGTGTCAAAAAGAGGCTTAATGGTTGGTTGTGTTAAACTATATTCTCCATTTATAAATTCAAAATCTCCCCACGATTCTAATTGATGGGGAGTTGCTGCAACGTGAGAAGAACACATAGCAGTCTCATTAATTTTCATTGAAAAAGTAACACTAAAATTTAATTTTTTTAAAGCTTCCGCA
>Ga0208130_1001127_pt1 | contig 13130 bp, 6 predicted proteins | sample ETNtaG_31_FD_185771 | JGI IMG/M metagenome (GOLD analysis project Ga0208130, IMG submission 185771) | Marine microbial and viral communities from oxygen minimum zone, Eastern Pacific Ocean - ETNP201310SV78 (SPAdes) (version 2) | ecosystem: Environmental > Aquatic > Marine > Oceanic ...
AGCACCATTAGCCGTTGTAACTGCGCTGTTAGCGGTTGTCACCGCGCTGTTAGCCGTAGCCGTAGCTGACGCTGCTTCAGTCTTTGCACTGTTTACGTCGAACTCACTTTCCTGTGTGACGTAAAGGTTTTGGGTGAAGTTGTTATTGAGATCCGACGACCTAATGGCAGAGCCTGGATAAAAGGTTGCCTTTAAATTATCGGTATCTGTAATACGATAAATACGAATAGCTGCCCCTGAAGTAGGAGCAGTGGTGAAAGTAATAGTAGTAGCGTTTGACAGTGTGTATGCAGTTGTATCAACAGCATCAAGACTGACCTTAATGTCCGTTGTTTCTAGATATGGAAATGTAAAGGAGTAGGCAGTAGTACTACCATCTCCTGTATATGTATTTTGTGTAATTGCCATTAGCTAAATACTTAAATTTACTCTTCGACTTGATCAAATTGAATTTGATAGAAGTCAGCGTGTTTCTTGGCCTCCTCCAACTTTCCACGTTTCATAAGGCGTTGAATCATGGACACAGCATCAATCTTTTCAGCCATTGTGGGATTTTTACTTTGCATTATTAGCTCTGCTTTCTTCTGGGCACGTCGAATAATTTTATTAAGAATACGATGTGTATCCAGATCTTCAGTCCTTAGATCCATATATGAATAATTGGCATTTTGTGCTCGGTACTGCCTCATGCGGTCTAGCTCTGCATTTAACTTTTCAGACTTCATAAGTTTTTGGATCTCTTTGTCAAGACCCATGCTGCCCATAATTCTGTAAAGCTGTTCGCGTTCAGCAGGTGTGTACTCGTACTTACCCGTACTGTCTTTGCGAAGAAGACGCATACCATCCCAACCAGTTCTAAACAACCACTGACGCCAAGGCTCACCGCCATCACTAATAGGTACAGGGTTGCCAGCATTCAAAATTCTCATGAATGGATTGCTGATGTCATTAATGGGCTTACCAGTCCAAATGTCAATACGTTCGGGTAGTTGTGTATTAAAACCTGGAAGCCTATTTTTAATGTATCCAACCATATCATTGTAGATATCTTTTTGAGAACTCGAAACAGCATTAGCAAGCACACCGGCTGCACCTGACATGGGAATATAGGCTCTGGTTTCGTTAGCTAAAAATCGCTTCATTGCAGTTTCGTCGCCGGTCGTCAGTTTAATAAACGGCTCAATACCAGACAAAAATGTTTTGTCAGTGAAGCTAGCGGTTAATGTCCAAGCTATTTTAGTTTGAATATCTTCAAAAACACTACTACCAATATCACTCGCATAATATGTAGCATCGCCAACTAAGGACAGTAAAGTATCAAAGGGTTCGACACCAGCATAGGAGATACGCTTATTGCCGATTTTAATAGTTTTGGGAAAGAAAAAACCATTGTCCCTTAGTTTTTTACGTTCGCCTGCATTAACAGGACCATTACCATGAATATTGCCTCCCATTGCATAAGCAAAAGCTGCTGCAGTAATCATGCCGCCCATTGCCATACGCCCTTTGTATTCAGCTTTGAGGTTTTCAAAGATCAACATACGGTCAGGATCATTTCCTTTGATGCCGTGTTTACCTAACGCAGCAGCAATCTCATCGTCAGTTTTGGCAAGAAGAGTGTCTGCAATTTTTCCTGTACCAGGAATAGCAGCAATTGGAAGGTAACTTACACCAAGCCTTACAGCATTAATACCTGTCCTTGGAAACATAAATAGGGATTTCAAAACAGGAAATTGATTAGTAGCATTGCTAATAAAATCAGATACTGGGGCGTCAAGGTTTAAAGCAAGTTCACCTGCACTATGTTTGACTGCAGCATCTTTAATAAGACCGTTCTTATCAAACATATTTGCATAGTGCTTCTTTTCAGCAGCAGCAAGTAATTCTTTATTGCCATTAGGCATATGACCAATTTGTTGGAACACTTCGTCATAAGCCATCATCCTTGATTTATGCGTAGCTAGAGAAACATTGGCATATTGGTCAGCCGCAATCATTGCATTAGTACCCCAACGCATAAAACTGAGTTGAGATGCATTCCTATTAAGCTTCATAAATCGCCAAGTAGTAAGCTTACCTGTATCGCCATTAGGTTTCCATACAGTATCCGCAATACGTTGCATTAAATTCCACTGTTGATCATCACGGATGACGTTTCGGTCTTTACGCATTAGATCCATAAAAGCAGTTGGATCATCATTTACGCGTTTCCAAGCAGCCCACGCTTCCTTCAGTGCCCGACGATTCGTTTCAGCCATTGATGCATAGGCATAACGTGCTCTGTGGAGATTTTTAAAATCACCTGTAGCTAGACCTTCAAGTCCATGACCTAACACGGCAGTATGTGATTTAAGCAAAAGGTTGGTAGTGTTACCAAGTCCAGCACGTAAAGCAGATAGTCCAGAAAGGACATTGTTGTAACGCACTGCCCATAAACCTTGTGCCAGCATCGACATACCGCCTTTGGGAGACACAATTAAACTCCGAAGAGAGCCTTGCGAATTTGCCCACTTCATCATGCCGTCAATAGTTGTAATATCACCTCTAGACATCGCAAAAGCGTCAATAAATGTTTGCGCTAATTCACGGTCTGAGTCCATTAGTTGGGCTACCGTTTTGGTAGTTTCCTTAGACTTTGCGATATTTTTTACAGTAGCTTCGTCGAACTCAGCCCTAAGCTTATTGACTAACTCGTTGGCGTCATCAGTAGGAGCCATTTTATCTAGCTTTTTAGCAAGCTTTTTATTTTGAAGCTGCCAACCAGAAATGTATTTATTAAGACCAACTTCTTGAAGAAGAAATTGCATACGATCCAAGATCATTTCTTGAACGTGTTTAAAATCAGCAACTTCAGAGAACTTGACGGCACCACTAGCAAGAAGGGTGATCTCGTTAGCAGCAGAATCCAAAGCTCTTCCTGACTGAGCTGCAATAGGTTTGCCCAAATAGATGTTTGTCAGATCGCGTAGAGCTTGAAAAGCGCCACGTGTTTGCTGCTCAGTGGCATACTCGATAACATCACCAGGCTGGTTAGACAGCGGCATGGTTGCTCTTCTAGAGAGGAATGCTTCCTTTAGATCTTTCATGTCTTCAGCACCAAGTGCAACAGCATAAAAGTCCAAAGCATCGTCATCCAAGTTACGACTGCTACCCCTGAAGTTATTAATTAGCCATTGAAACTTACCAGCAGATTGGATTTCACGAACTTTTCTATCAAGGAATTTACGAGCTGATCCTGTTTTAGCAATGAACTTATATTCTGGTTCAGATAAAACATTGGCAGCAGGTCCGTCAGTAATACCCTGTTTCCTTGCACTTACCTCAACAGCATTTCTAACTGGTGCTGCAGGTTCAGTAGTGAAAACAGCCTTTGAAGCTGCAGGTGCATTTTTAGATGTGACGTATTCGTTGTAGCCCTTAGCTAAACCAGGATTATCATATTCAATCTCAAGCTGTCGAACCCCTAGCTCATCGACTTGTATGTCACGACGTATGGTTTGGTTTCTGACATGTGATTCAACAGGTGCTTCACCAACACGCACATCCGGTGCTTCAACAACTTTAGAAGCCTTATATGTTTTAGCTGCATCATCTGTTGGTTTGAACCAATCCATAAACTGCGGCATCTTGCCGCCCTTAAGAACCTTGCCAAGGTTGATACCGTAACCAAGTAGGTCACCCAAGATGCTGAGTCCTACAGCCTCGTAGGTCATCTTTTGCCTACGGACTTCTGGTGAATCACTATCAAGTGTCATCCAGTTATTTGGAATATTTAAACTGCCACCAGTTAAATCATCCAATCCTCGAAGTAAATTATCTCCTTCTTCAGAGGTATCACTGACATAGGTGACACCAGCATCTACTGCAGCAACGCCACCAAGACTAGCAAGTGCTTTCGTAATTGTTGAAATTTTACCAAGCTTGGTAACGCCATTTAAGACAAGACCTGTACCAAACATGGAAGGTAGAATGATACTAGATACCTCACGAAACTTTTGAATGTAGGGGTTTTTAAATTTCGTGTATTCATCATAGGCATCATCTAGACCACCAAGACCAGGAACCATTCCAACAACATCCATGCCGAAATCAATCCCACTAATTGGAATAGCAGCAACTGCTTCAGCTACATTGTTCAAAGCACTAGATTCTTCTTCTACTTCTTTTGGCTTTGTAGCTGGTTCCTCAGTAACTGGCGGTTGAGTTTTTGCAGCTTCTTGTTTCTGTTTTTCTCGTTCTTGATCAGGTGTTAAAAGGGGATCTTGATATTCACTTAGAAAATCATCTGTAATTGAATTAGGTTCGGGATTCATTGAACAGCCCTCCCATGAATAAGTTGTAGTGTGCGTCCACTTGGCAATTCAATCCAAAGAATGTCACTACCTTCATCGCCAGGTGCTGTACGAACAACCCTGGCAGGTGGTTTGATTAGAATTTTTGCACCGTATTGAAGTTTAAAGTCATAGCCATTTGAACCCCGATTTACATGTGCTTGCCACCCATCTGAGATAGCTGTATCACTTACAGGTACAGGAGAGTCACCATAGTCAGAATCTTGAACAAGAAGATGTTCCATAATTTCTGGATCTCTATAGTTAAAATATTGACCTCTTTCGTTTTCAGGTGTGTATGGATTATCCATTTGTTTGAGGTCTAAATGAGGACCAGTAGAACCCCAGCCAAGTGAATCTACGTTATAGATATGTTGAAGTGTAGGCGAAGAGAAATTAGGATCTCGCTCTGGAGGACCAGAATATGCAAGGGCAGGAGCGTTAATATCAACGCCCCACTCCTTCATCATATTAGAAACATGATAAACATAGTCTGGGTCTGTAGCGTACCCACCAGCATGCAAAGCTTGCAGGGCTTCTAAGGGTGTACGTGCCTCTTTAAAACCAGGGTACTTATCAGCGTATTCTTTAAGTGCAAGTGCTGCTTGTCTAGGAGTGTCATGCTCCTGCCATGTAGCTTGTCGGTCTACATACTGCCCGTTAATAAACTCTTTAGTGGTAGTAGAAGAGCCAGTACCATCTGTACTTTTAATGTTAAATAGTACATTTTTACCACTCATGAATTGGCCGTATCCAGTTTCGTGTGCCCAGATAGCAGCAGCAAGACGTGGAAAACGGAACCCAACATTACGAGTAACTGAAACAACATCAGGCCATCCAGCTTGACCTCTACGAATAGAAGGTACGCTATTGTTAGAAGCAATAATAGCTGTACGCAGTTTTTCTCTACCTGGAGATTCAATAATTGCTAGAAGCCTAGGATCAGTTACACTACTTGTTACTTGAGAGTGGAGATCTGGTGCTACAAGAACTTGTTTCCCTGTTGCTAGTTCAATTTGTTTTTGTAGAATTTCATGGGCAGGAGTATCTAAGCCCCGTGCCAAATCATGATAAATAGGAGGTATCACTTTTAAAGTATTTTTTTCAATTTGAGTTGCCAAATTATTAGCAAGCGATTTACTAATAAAAGCTTGTTTATCAAGAATGCCGGGATCTTGCTTTATAAGTTCTTTTAACCTGCTAGGGATAGTCGTAACATCAGGTGCAATATATTTTTTGTTTCCATAGCCAGGTTCAAACCTAGTAAAATAACTTTTGACACCTGCGGGAGCTTCCTCTTGTCCTGCGTAAGGCATTACAGCAAAGTCAGAATCTTTTTCATCTCTGATTTTTGCTATAATTGTATTGACAGCTGTATCTTGCTGAGCGTTGCGATCTAGTAAGAAACCGCCGCCTTGATCTTTAGTCATTTCCTGACGATAAAGAGATACGGCATAATCAACAGCTCTATAAAATGACAGAGATTTATATCCGTCAGGATCAAGAATGTCTACTTTATTTGCAAGTTCTGTTTGAAAGATTTTGGTTACATCAGAAACACTTTTTTTTAAATTCGCTTCGTCAGCAGTAAGTCTCTTGATATCCGTTTCAAATTCTTTAAGGATAAACGGATCGTCAATTCCATCAAAGTCTGAAAGATCAAGGTTACCTCTACGTTTTTCATTTAAAAGGAATGCTCTGAATTGTTTACGCCGGGGTTCATCAGTACTTTGAGCAAACAAACTTTTCAGTGGAGCAGTGTCAAGCCCTGCTTCTTCTCCTTGCTTAATAAAATCTTTAACAAAATCATCGTTAAACCGAGTGATGTTTTCTTTTGCATATGTATATGCATCAAGTAAAGCTCTGTCTTTGTTCTGCTTGTCAATTTTCGCTTTTTCACTTTCATTAAAGTCGCGAAATGAAACAATTGCATTTCGTAGTTGAACTAATTCAGGCGAATTAAATAGCTCTGCAAAACGTCGTGGTTTTTGACCATCAATAGAGACCATCATATTGCTGATCTCGTTAAAGACATCCATTGCAGAGCGGGAATCTCCCAGCTCTCCAACAAGTGCCAAGTTTGTCAAAGACTCCAACCACTCTTTACGGGCTTGCCCTCTGTTGGGAGATTGTTGAACTCTTTGCCATCCAGCTTGAATGCCACCATTTTTACCACCATCTTTATAAGTAGTGACCCACGAATCAAGCCTGGCAAGCTTTGCTTCACGCTGAATATTTTTCAGGTTCTCTGCAGCTCGGCCACGCGCATTAGAAGTTTCTAATTCAAGAATTTTTGGCAGTGCATAACGAGCAACCATGGGATCTTCTGCCCCACCAAGCTGTTCTAAGTAATCGGCCTTATTTTGTAGATCCTGAGCATCAACTAATTCTTTATACTCAAGACCCATACTACGAGCTTGGCCTAATGTAAATCCAGTATCTGATCCATCAGGGGCTAGTAAAGGTGCTGCTTCGTTTTCAAGTGAGTAATTTCCATAGTCAATACCAGCATTGACCAACATAGTCTTTTTAAGACCATAGAAGGTAGAAGAGTTAGCATTTCTAACTTGCTGGATAACATCATTTGAAGCGCCACCGACAATGAGTTTTTCAATAATAGTGTTGAACCGCTCGTCGTTTTCTAGGTGAGCCTTTTCAAGAGAACGGACATACTCCATGTCTGCATAACTCAGACCAGAAGCGGCAAGAGTGTTAGCTAGGTTGGCACCTTTTTGTTGACCTCTTTCGTCAAGATCAGTGAGAAGTTGCTTTGATACCGAAGCTGCTGTATTAGAAAAATCAGCTAAAGCAGCAAAGGTTTCTTGCGTGGCCTTTTGTTCCTGTTGATTATTAGCTCTAGCAACATCAGCATTAGCAATCATTTGATTGCGTATTTGATTCCGGTTTTCACTTTCTAAATCAAATACTGCTTGGCGGTTACCAGCTTCAACTCTATACTTATCGTTTAAAGCGTTTAGTACAGCTTCTGCATTTTCCTGCTCGATTTTGAAAGTTTGTTCCATACGACTTATCGTACGTTCACCCTTCTCTCGAATCCTTCTAGTCGTATCAGGTAGCTGTATATTTTTAAATCCAGATGATTGGGCGTACCCTTTGAATTTAGACATTTAATAAGTTTGTTGTTTTATCGTTTAAACCAACCTGCCATTTGACCAACTTCTCCAATTGTTCCTACGGCGTTACCAACACCAGCAGCAGCGTTTGCGAATGTAGTCCAAGCTGATTGAGTTTGTGGTGCATATTTTCTAGGCGCTGGTGGCTTAACAGGTTTGAGAGGATCGAGGAATATAGATCTGGGAAGCTCAATAGGTTTAGGAATTTCTGGACCCAGCGAAGGTTCCAGCATTCTCTTGTAATGAGCTTGCATATCAGCAGCCTGCTTGTCTCGATCAATCTTCATCATGTTGCTACTAAAGGAAGCTTTAGCACTATCCATTGAAGCTTTCAGCTCTCGCAATCTTTGATTATGTTCTTGACGTTTATAATCAATGTTATTATCTTGTTGAGCAATTTGAAGATCAGCATTATTAATCGTATTGACCATTGCTTGATCAATTGATGTTGCTTGAATTTTATACTGCTGTTCAGCAGAAGACATGTTCTGGATAATCTGCGCCTGCTGTCTACCAGCTAAAGCCAACACACTTTGCACGGCTTTGCCAGCAGAACGTCCAGTGCCTCTACTTCTAGCAGCACCACTTGACATTAAAGCAGCAACAGTATTTTCTTGAGATTTAAAAGCACTTTCAATCGATTTTGTTTGATATTCAAACTCGTTTTGTCTACGTTTTGTTGACGCCGTAGACATTGCAGTATTGCGTTGCAGTTGAATTTCAGCTTTTGCAAATGCCGATGTATTTAGAGCTTTCGATAGGTCTCTAGCTAGATCTTCTTTTTGAAACATATTAGCAATCTGAGCTTCGTTAAAGGAACGAGTAGATTCTTCTTGAGCAAGAATAGAAGATACTGTGTTAATAGCACGTTGATCTTCAAACTGTTCTTCAGCTCGATTGAACTGCTTTACTTTATTTACGTAGTCAAATTCACGTATTTGATTTTGGTGTTCCCAAGCTTTCTTCGCAAGTTCAGTTTTATACGTGCGAATATTTTCTGAAGTTTGCCTTTCTAAATCGACGGCAGCTTTAGCGTATTCATATTTTCGAAGTGAAGATTCCCAATCGTATTCATACAATTCTTCAGCTTGTTTAAACTGCTCTTCCGCTGCTTTATTAGCTTTGCTGTTAGATTGTGATGCACCAACAGCTCCAAATATTGAACTTCCTATTGAAGCGGCAGCAGAAACACCTGCAATCCAGGCTGGTAACGGCATAATTAAATTCTCTTATAAAATCGTGGTGAGTAATTCCCTTCCCACATCATTGAAATTAGTGAAACCGGAAATGGTGTATCACTGTAAAGCCGAACAGAAACATTTTCTGATCGTTGATGTAGAGGCACAGTAAATACGTTTTGTTCCTCTAGAGGCACGTCATCAGCTAAGTAATAGTTAGCATCTAGAGCTGGAGTTATATCGCTCCATTCAGTTCTACCTTTAGCTTTAACTTTAAAGCTTAACCCACTAGACAATCCAACAGAAAATTTCATCCTAGCAATAGTTACATTAGCTGTAAAATCTGTTTCTTTTGCCTCAGGGTCAAGAGCAAAGTAAATAGTAGGAAGTTGAATATCGTAGTCAAATTTATAACCGACGATTACGTCAGAGGCTTGTGTTGTCAGATCTTTATTAGGAACAACAAAATAATCACCTGTCCCATCAGTACCACGTGTAGGTGAAATAGTAAAGCCAGATTCCGTAACGCCATTAAAGTTATTTGTACCAGAACCTTTAATGATTAGTACAGGGCTAAGGCTACTAACATCATTAAATGGTAGATAGCACTTTGACTGTTTGGTGGTAGCATCATAAGTAACAGAAGAGGCAACTGCATACATATCAATGTATGGATTTATCTGTTGACCATTACTGTTGACAAGAATTTGATCTTCTGGAGTTTGAGTAAGACTTGCAGTTAACAGTATATATTCACCACTTTGCTTAACAACACAGTACATACGGTCGTTGTCAACAACGGCATTATGAACATTACCGGGCATATACCAGCGATACCAAGCCTGAAGTAATGTCTGCTGACCGTCGTTATAGGTACGGTAATACCAGATATATGGTGAACTAGGACCATACAAAGCAATGAAGCTGTTGGCAGGACTAGCAATTAGGTTCTCAACAGTGTCAGGAACCCACTCGGACACGATCCTACTAATGTCAATAATAATTGGATTCTCTTGAGAACCACGTGTCTGCATGCCAAAGATACGTGAATAGCCAGGTGTCTTACTGACAAATGCCAGGCTGCTACCTACGTCAACTGGATCAATATCAGGATCCATCTCATAGTTTGAGATGCCTCTAATGACTGCAGTGCTAGGTGTCAGCACCTGATCATCACTAAACATGATGAACTGCTGAGCCTTACTAAACAGAATCAGACCCTGTGCTGTTGGTGTAACCGCATGGAGAACAGCAGGTTTGATGCTGGAGCAGTTGATGTCCACAGGGTCAGAGTCAGTCTGAGCCAATGCAGATGTGTGGTAGAAGTTGAAGAACTCTCCGCTTTGACTCATAGAGACATTGTCAGAGGTCAAGAAACCAAGTCTGTTGTTGTGAAAGAATGCCTGTTGAATCGTATTACCAACAAACGATGGGTGGCTATTGGTAGTATCGTCACCAACTAACCTGGCTGTGTAAGAAACAGGTTGAAAGACAAATGTATTAAGGGCTGTATTGACAAGCTCATGTGGCATAGTCGTTGTGTCCAAACCGTTGGACATACCAAACCCTAAAGTTTCTTCCCAAAAACCAGGACCAGAAGTTCCAGAGCTAGGAATAAACTTTGCGTAATAAGTGTCGCTAGCTGACTCTGTGTTGATAATTTTGACAATTCTGTTTTGCACAGACTGTTCAGGAAGTTTGCCTACATTTTCAACTTGACTGGAGAATGCTTGTAGAAGTGTCGAATCCTTACCACCTGTAGCAGTAACAACAATGGCTGATGTACTGGACAGTTCGATGCTTGTAGCGAGTCTTGTAACAGTAAGACCTGAAATGTTTAGAGCATTAATACCAGTCTCTAAATCAGTCAGGATATCGTCAGCAGCTAGTGCTTTGTTGTTTCCTGAAGTACCAAAGTTGTCAGCATTACGTGTAGTCTTTGTATATGACTGACTACCAATAGTAACCTTATACTCAGCACTGTATTCAACACCAGTCAATCTAAGTGTGTGTTGTAGTCCAGCGGTGTAAGAAGGGTCAGCGTTTTTAGCTACAGTTACTGTAGAGTTAGTAATGATTGACGTATCTTGTACAGTAAGAACACTGTAATTTTTTTTGGTAGTATTTAAATAGGCTGTAGGGTTATAGCCACTGACACCATTGTTAGAAGTGGTTACTGTAGCTTTGACAAAGTTACCGCTGTTGTCAGGAATAGCATTCCAGATGTGAATATCACTACCAGCTATGCATCCGATGTAGCGTTCATCTGTGTCACGGTTAATATAAAACCACTTGGCATTGTCCAGAGCTGTAGACGAGAAGGCTGAACCCCCAGTATCTTTCAGCACATCAAGGAATTTAAACCCTGGCCTTTTAACAAGACCATATGTTGGATCAGGATATGCATTCAAACATTCACGTACCTGACCAGGAAGTTTCTTTGAATCTGGTTGGCGACTAACACCACCCAAAAAATTGTTGATTCGTTGTGTTACTGCTGCCATTAACGATACAAAGCATGGAACGGTTTGTAAGAGAGATAAGCATTGTTACCTCTAGGGTGCCCAAAGAATGTGTAGTCACCTTGATTGCACTCATACTCAAGAGCCATTGCACGGTTGTACGCTTCTTTCTGTCCGAGCATTTGGAACTGTGTAGTGTCACCTACAATCCTGGATGACACAATAGTTGCAGCTCTAGCGACAATGTAATCTTGAATTGGTTTTGGTAGGTCAACCCAATCAAACAACCAAACCACATCACACTTAAGCTTTTCGGTAAAGGTATAGGAATGTTTGACTTTGTCGTACAGCTTGCCGCTCCGTCTAACGACATCCATTGAGGTGTACTCAGGAGCTGGGTCAATCTGAATCACATTGTTTGGAATCAGAATCTCATTGTTAGTATCAGGAGTAAACTCAAAATCGTACTCAATGTTGTATGTCCATCCTTCAGCCTGGACTTCTTGAGACACCTGAGTAAGGGTGCTATAAGCAATCGCAACGTCCGGGTTGGTTTGATCTAGAGAAGTCACAGGCGCTTGACCACATGACTGCAGGATTTGATTTACTGCAGGAAGTTCCTGTGCAGAATTAGTGGTAGGAAAAGCCATATAATTAAAAAAAAGGGACCCCGAAGGATCCCTGTAGAGAACGAATTATCAGAATGCAGAAGGTGCAGAAGCGCCTACATACAGTTCAACAGCAGCAGCGGGATTCAGGTAGTCCGCCCCCATGGCCAAGCGCCCGAGGATTACGTCACCTTGGTAGATCACTGATACATCATTACTAGTCACTTGGACCTGAGGACCGATGGCCTCAACACAACCGGCTGCTTCCTTCTGGAAGATCAGACCAGCAGACACAGCGCCGAACTCAGAGCCGGTGCCATAGTCGTTGTTGATGCCTGTCTGTGCGCCGGAAGCATCTTCCAGTGCAGGGTTCACAAAGTCACCAGTGTTACCAGGATCAGTCTGTCCAGTAGTTCCGCCGTACTTGGTGCCATAGCGGCCCAGGAAGGGGATGTTCATGGACTTGAAGATCTTGATACCAGCGATCTCAATGATGCCGTTGCCACCTTGCAGGGTGGTGCCTTGAGAGTCGCGGTTTACCAGGCCGTTGGAACCAACAGCTTGGATCAGTTCGTAGTACTGACGGGGGTTAAGAACGCCCACACGTCCGTCCTGCGAAATTCCTTTTTCGTCCATTGCAGCAGCAGCGTCGTAGAACGCAGCAACCAGTGCAGAGGAAGAGAAAGCGTCAGACTCGTTAGTGGTAGAGCCCACACGAATCTGTGTACCACCAGGCTCAACAAAGTTGGTCTTGGTGATAGGTGATGCCTGACGTGCTCCACGTGCAATAGCACGGAAGATCAGACGGTCATATTTTTCTGCGAGTGCATAGCCGATCTTGCGGGACACCTCAGACCTCAGGTCGTAGTGTGCCAAAGTTTCATCGAGATCGTATAAAAACGCACTAGAGATGAGCAGATCATCAATGGTGATGGTCTTCTCAGCCACCGGGGGCGCACCATCGGTGTTACCGAGGATGGCGTTGCCAGGTGTGTGGTACTCAGCCGTGGTACGGCCGGTGTAGATGAACTGCAAAGACTTGCCGTTCTTAAGCGTACGCTTCATGACAAGGTCACGTGCGATCGCGTTTTGCTGGAATCCTTTGAACATCTCTCCACTGAACAACTTCAGGTAAAGAGCGCGTGAATCTCCAGTACTATTTGACTGGCCAGGTCTAGTTAGATTAGTGACCAGTGTAGAATTTTGTTGTGCCATTTAAAGGAGTAAGTGTATGTATAACCGACTCCAAGATCTTGGAAAATTTTTTGTGGTCTATCCCACCGTCTAGACGGCAAAGGGTATCCGCGTACGGGCCAATGCCAATTGATGGGCAGGGGATTGCACCCTGCCTCCCGCTTTAACGGATCATCGTTTGTATGCGACACCGCGATACTTGAGCTTCAGTTCCTTGGCAGCT
>Ga0208130_1001137_pt1 | contig 13059 bp, 2 predicted proteins | sample ETNtaG_31_FD_185771 | JGI IMG/M metagenome (GOLD analysis project Ga0208130, IMG submission 185771) | Marine microbial and viral communities from oxygen minimum zone, Eastern Pacific Ocean - ETNP201310SV78 (SPAdes) (version 2) | ecosystem: Environmental > Aquatic > Marine > Oceanic ...
AGGATGTAGACGCAATTGACTACTCTACAAGTGAACAACCTGCCGAACATAAGTCACATAACCTCTTAGAATTGGACAATGGGCAGTTTTGTTTGTATCCAAATAACAGAATGCGTATATACGACAACAGTTTAACACCCGAAACACCAAAAGTACCCGATTTTAAGGTGTCAACTGTCTATTATCAGGTAGAAAACGGTCATGACCGTGATGGATTGGGTTCAGAAGAGAATTATTTTTGGAAAACATCAAAAGAAAGGAAAAATATTGATAAAAGAAAGCCATTTGAACCAGAATTAGGATAAATAATAACATTTACAAAAAAAGTGTCATAAATAAAACAGGAAACACCTGTTTACATGGCAATAAAACGGATATCAAGAGCATTTAAGGACATTAGCTTGTCTTTTACCCCTCATCCTGTCACAAAAGACCTTACAATTCTCAAAAATGAGAACGCAATTAAGAAATCTGTAAGAAATTTAGTACAAACAATCCCAACTGAGAGGTTTTTTAACTCAGCATTGGGATCTGAGGTGCGTGATAGCCTATTTGACTTTGTTGATTTTGGTACTGCGTCTGTAATACAGAACCAAATTGAAATTACACTGGAAAACTTTGAACCAAGAGTCGAAAATGTGGTCGTTGAGGTACAACCAAGACCAGATTTGAACGAATTTCAAGTCACAGTTATATTTGACATTATAGGGCAAGAATTTCCAACCCAAGATTTCACATTTATGCTCGAAGCAACAAGATAAATGCCTTTTACTAAGTTTACAAACCTCGATTTTGATCAAATCAAGACATCAATTAAGGATTATCTCCGTTCTAACTCGGATTTTTCAGATTTTGACTTTGAAGGGTCTAATTTTTCGGTTTTAATAGACACTTTAGCATATAATACGTATATTACAGCATTTAACTCCAACATGATTGTGAATGAGTCCTTTTTAGACTCTGCAACATTGCGTGAGAATGTAGTTGCACTTGCTAGAAACGTTGGATATGTACCAAGATCAAGAACTGCTGCTCAAGCAACAATATCATTTGATGTAACTGTAAACTCAAATACACCAACATTAACACTACAACCTGGTTTAGTCTGTGTAGGCAATCAAAGTGACACTGCTTTTGTATTTTCAATACCAGAAACTATTACATCTGCTGCTACACAAACATTAGATGGATTAGGTAACGTTTCATCAAGTACTGCTTCATTTAATGATGTAATTGTATATCAGGGAACTTATTTAAGTAAAACATTCACAGTAGATGGTTCATTAGATCAAAGATTTATACTAGACAATGCATTTATTGACACTTCAACAATACGTGTTTATGTAAAAGGTGCTGCAGACACAGGTTTAGGAAGAGAATATCGTAAAGTAGACAATATATTAAACATATCAGGTACTTCTGAGACATACTTGATACAGGAGGTTACAGATGAGAGATATGAATTGTTATTTGGTGATGGTGTATTTGGCAAAAAACTAGAAAATGAAGCAGTAATCACTGTTAGATACATTATTACTGATGGAATTGAAGGTAATGGTCCTTCATCATTTACTTACTCAGGTAGTGTTACTTCATCAACTGAGCAAATAGTATTACCATCAAGCACACCTGTTATAACTACCACTCAGTCGGCATCTAATGGGGGTAATATTGAGTCTATAGACTCTATTAAGTATTTTGCTCCAAGACTTTACTCATCGCAGTATAGAGCAGTTACAGGAAGGGATTATGAGTCAGTTATTCAACAAATCTATCCTAATACTGAGTCTGTATCAGTGGTTGGTGGTGAAGAATTAGATCCACCAGAATTTGGGACAGTTTTTATAACAATCAAACCAAAAAATGGTGAATTTGTATCTGATTTTGATAAAAGAGCAATTTTATCAAACTTAAAAAGTTACTCATTAGCAGGTATTAATCAAAAACTACTTGATTTGAAATTATTGTATGTTGAATTAGAAAGTTATGTATATTATGACCCATCTAAGACATCAACTGTATCTGAATTGAAAACTAATATTATAAATGGTCTTACTACTTACTCTAATACAACCGATTTAAATAAATTTGGTGGAAGATTTAGATATAGTAAGGTACTAAATGTCATTGATAATATAGATAAATCAATTACATCTAATATAACAAGGGTTATTGTTAGAAGAAATTTAAGAGCACTAACAAACCAGTTTGCTCAATATGAATTATGTTATGGTAATAAGTTTCATATTAACCCAGAAGGTAAGAATATTAAGAGTACTGGATTTACTATTGCTGGATTTAGTGACACTCTTTATATTACCGATATTCCAAATAAGCATAGTGATGGTACTTTAGATGGAAGTGGAAAGGGTGTATTGGCTATTGTAAAGGGTGATGCTGAGTTATCAAGAAGTCAGTTGGTAGTTTCTTCCGCAGGAACTGTTGATTATGATCATGGAGAGATAATTCTATCTACAATTAACTTCACATCAACCGTTAAGACAAATAATATTATTGAAATACAAGCATTCCCAGAATCTAATGATGTTATTGGATTGAAGGACTTATATTTGAGTTTTGACGTTGGAAATAGTGAGATAAATATGGTTAAAGACACAATTTCTTCTGGTGAACAGATATCTGGTGTCGGTTATAAAGTTACATCAAGTTATGCAAACGGAGCATTAATAAGAGGATAATATGATCACTACTGGAATTGATAAAAGAGTCAAAGTCCAACAGATAATTGAAAACCAAGTTCCAGAGTTTTTATTATCTGAGAGTCCAAAGGCAGTAGATTTTTTAAAACAATATTACATATCACAGGAATATCAAGGAGGTCCAATTGACCTAACTGATAACCTAGATCAGTATTTAAAATTAGATAATTTAACACCAGAAGTTGTTGTTGGTGAAACTAAGTTAAGTGCAGGGGTAACTACTGCTGCAACAACAATAAATGTTGATACTACAAAGGGATTTCCAAACGAATATGGTCTTTTCAAGATTAATGATGAAGTTATAACATATACTGGTGTTACTACAAACAGTTTTACTGGATGTATTCGTGGTTTTAGTGGTATAACGACTTATCATGCAGAAAATGAACCTAAAGAACTAGTTTTTTCAAGTACATCAGCAACTAATCACAGTAATGATGACACTGTTATCAATTTAAGTGCGTTATTTTTAAAAGAATTTTATAAAAAGACAAAATCAACACTTACACCAGGTTTAGATGATGTAGATTTTGTTAATAATCTAGATGTAAGCAATTTTATTAAAAATTCAAAATCATTATATCAATCAAAAGGTACAGAAGAGTCATTTAGAATTTTATTCAATGTTTTATACAATACAACTCCAACTATTGTAGATTTAGAGCAATATTTAATAAAACCATCTTCAGCAGAGTATATTAGAAGAGAAATAGTATTAGCAGAGGCATTATCTGGAAATCCATCTAATTTAGTTGGACAAACTATCATAAAATCAAATGATAGTGCAACTAGAGCATCAATATCTGAAGTAGAACCATTAACAAGAAAGGGAAAAGTATATTATAAAATAGGTTTATTTGTTGGTTTTAATGATGTTGACCTTATTGAAGGAACATTTAATATAACTGGTAAAACCAAAGTAATTGGCAATGTATCTGCAGGTTCTTCAGTAATAACTGTGGATTCTACTGTTGGATTTGCTCAAACAGGAACTTTAGTGTCTGGTATAAGCACAAATATCTATTATAATGATAAATCAGTCAATCAATTCTTTGGTTGTGAAAATATTATCGATGATATATCTACTTCTGATGATTTAAGATCAAATGAATTTTATTATGGTTATGAAAATGGTGATTTAAGTAAAAAAGTAGAAATTAGATTAACAGGAGTCTTATCAAAATTTGTTCCAACCTCAGATATTCGATTATTGACTGAAGGTGAAAAAATTACTGTTAGAAATGTTGGTGAAAAGATAACAAACCCTACAGAAGATAAAACTAAGAAGCAGATATTTGCAAACTCATGGATTTATAATACATCATCTAGATTTAGAATTGAAAGTATATCTGGTGCTAATATTGTCTTATTTACAAGAGATATTGATAAATCAAGTCTAAAAGTTGGAGATAATGTTGAAATATTATTCAGAAATGAAGAAACTAAGATATCTACGGGTATTGTAGGTAATATTGATAAACCAACTGGTACTATTTCACTTAATAATTTAACAAATCAACCAGGAATTACCTTATTTCCAGATCCAAATAGAGAATATGATTTAAGAAGAGTAATAAATCGTGCAACAAGTACAATAGCAGATATAGAATTTGGAAATAGTGTACTAACAACTGATGTAACAAATGTATATAATGAATCAAATACAAATTTTTATGTTGCATCTAACTCCCTACCATCATATCCAATTACTGCATCATTACCAAAAGCAGTATTGCCTAATGCCATAGCAGGTAATCAACTACCACAATCTGGGTATAATGGAGATACTCTTAAGTATAGTATTCTATCATTCCAAAATCCAGTTCCTTTTATAACTGGTGATGAAATTTTTTATACAGCTCAAGGAACAGTTTTACCAAATTTACCAGAAGCATCATATTTTGTTGAGGTATTAAACAATCCAAACCAAATACGTCTTTATAGATCAAGATCATTCATACCTATAGCCGATTTTGAAGAATTTGAAGCATTACCATCTGGTTCTGGAACTCATACATTCTCTTTAGTTGGTATTATTGAGCAAGAAATAGCTCCTCAAAAACTATTAAAGAAATTTCCATTAAGTCCTAATCTTACAAATGCAACATCAGTTGTTACAACACCTGGTACAACTGGAATGTTAGTGAATGGTGTTGAAATAAGAAATTACAAATCTGACGATAAAATATTTTTCGGACCTTTAGATAAAGTTAGTTTATTAAATGGTGGTAGTAACTATGATCTTTTAAAACCACCTACCATTGAGTTATCAGCACCTGTTGCAGGAAGTACCAATGCTTTAATAAGACCTGTAATTACAGGTTCTGTGGAAGATGTTCAGGTTGATCCTCAAGATTTTGATATTAAAAGAGTAATATCAGTTACTATTGAGGGTGGTAATGGAAATGGAGCTGTTTTAGAACCTTTATTATCAGAAAGAAGAAGAGAGATATCATTTGATGCAAGATTAATAGTAGAATCTGGTGGAATTGATAATATAAATGAAACTCTTACATTCTTGGATAAACACAATATTGTAAGTGGACAACCTCTTGTTTATGATAGAAATAACAATCCACCACTTGGAATAGGAACTGTAGGTAATGATAGTGGTACTTCTGTAGTTGGATTGGGAACTACAACCTTAGTTAATGCGTCTACATATTATCCATCTGTAATTAATCCAACCACAATAAAATTATTCCAAACATTAGATGATTATAATGCAGGTATTAACACTGTTGGATTTACAACTACTAATAAAATTGGTGTTCATAAATTTAAACTTTTAAGTAAAGAAAAAACCTTAAAAGATATTAGAGTTATAGATGGTGGAAGTGGATATGAAAATAGACAAGTTTATGTAAAACCAACTGGTATAAACACAATAACAAATACAATTCATTTTGATAATCATGGATTTAATCAAGGTGATAAAATTGTTTATTCTACTGCAGTTGGAATAGGATCAACACTACCAACAACTATTACTGGATTGACAACATCCACTGGTATAACTACAACTTCTAACTATTATCAAGTATTAAAGGTAAATGATAATTCATTCAGAATTGTAAATGCTGGTCTTGGTGGAACAATTAAAACTGATTATAATAGAAGTGATTATATTAAGTTCTCAGATCAAGGAACTGGGTTCCAAGTATTTAAATATCCAGATGTTAAATTAAATTTAAAATATGAACTTGCTAATACTAGTGTTGGTATCATAACTGCTACACCAGTTGTTAGAGGTCCTATTACTGATATTCTACTTTATGAAGAGGGTACTGGTTACGGATCTGATATACTTAATCTTGAAAAATCAGTAACAGTAAAGGTAAAAACAGGTAAAGACGCTCAATTAAAACCAATTATTACTGATGGAAAGATATCTTTCGTTGAAATACAGTCTAGAGGTCGTCAGTATTCTTCTGCTCCAGACTTAGAAGTAGTTGGAATAGGTACTGGTTTAGGTGCAAAGTTAAGAGCAGTTGTTGTAGATGGAAAAATTGATCAAGTCATAATATTAGATGGTGGTCTTCAATATCAGCAAGATAAAATTGATATAAAAGTAGTTCCACCAGGAACTGGCACTAAATTAGAAGTTTCTACTAGAGGACTCACTGTTAATACTTTCGCAAGGTATGGTAATGAAGCTCTTGTTGAAACTAATAATAAATTAGAATATTCAATTGTTGGATACTCTACTCAAATTGGAAATGATACATTTGGAGATACTGGTAACGGTCATTCTCCAATTATTGGTTGGGCTTATGATGGTAATCCAATATATGGTCCATATGGATATAGTGATGCCAATGATGATGATTCTTCTATTAGAATTTTAAACAGTGGATATGTATTAGATACTTCTAATATTGTAGATAGACCATCTGGATTTAGTAATGGATTTTTTGTTGAAGATTATAAATTTACAAATGTAGGTGATTTAGATGAGCATAATGGTAGATATGGAAGAACTCCAGAATATCCAAATGGAACTTATGCATATTTTGTTGGAGTTGCAACTAACACATTATTACCTTCTTTCCCATACTTTATAGGGCAATCTTATAGATCAGATCCATCTACAGAAAATTTCAATATTAATCAAAATACTTTCAATTTTGATACATCAGATTTAATACGTAACAGTTATCCATATAAAGTATCTGATGAATTTGCAGATAATGATTTTATTGTAGAATCAAATGAAATAACACAACAATCCTCAATTGTTGAATCAACAACATCAGGTTCTATTGATTCTATTGATATCATAAATGTTGGTGACAATTATGAGATTGGTGATAGTGCAATATTTGATAATACTGATACAAATGGTGGTGGATTAAGTGTATCTGTAAAACGTTTACAAGGAAAAGAGATAACATCTATTGAAACAACAGTAGATACCCATGAAAATGTAGTTTTTGTATGGAGAAATCCACAACATGTTGCTGCTTATATTTCCACTGCTCCAAGTTTAAATGGACTTGATAATGTTATTGTATCAGGTTTAAGTACTTCTTTAATAAAAGGTTTAGCAGGTTCACACCAAATTGGAATAGATACTGCTCAAACAGTTCTTTATCAGGAAGTACCAAATTCTGCAACAACTGGTATTGTGACTGATATTTACGTTTCACATATACCAGGGCATATTTCAGTTGGCAGCAGTATTGGAATTGGAACAGAAAAATTATTAGTTTTAAATACTTTTAATCAAAATAATATTTTAAGAGTAAAAAGAGGTGCTGTATCGGGTGTTCATACAGTATCAACAAAAGTTAGTTTAATACCTAGTTATTTCAATATACCACTTGAAACTGATTTATTCGACTCTAAAGTAAATGATTTAGTTTACTTTAATCCACATGAGTCTATAGGTGTTGGTACAGTTGTTGGATTAGGATCAACAGCAACATCAACTTTAGGTGATCTTGTAAAAGTTGTATCTACACCAACTCATAGCATTTTCTTACCTGATCATCCATTTAAGACAAATCAAAGAGTTACTTTAACAAAACCTGCATCAGGTTATGGAATAACAGTTTCCGATGATGATGGTGTTTCTACATTTAAATTACCATCTGGTTCAGCAAATAGTGAAGATGTATTCATAATAAGAAAATCAAAAGATTACGTTGGAATAGTCACACAAGTTGGTTTAACAACTTCAACCAATGGATTAGCATTTGTAGGTGATACAAAAGTTGGATCAAGTAGTTTTGAGTATCTCTTACAATCCAATCCAACACAAATTACAGGGACTCTACAACGTGTTGATGCTGTAGTAGCATTATCAACCGCACACAATTTGATTAATGGTGATGTTATTGATCTTAGTCTAACACCAAATGAATCTGTTGGAATAGGTACATCAGGGTCTATAGATGTTAGATTTGACAATCAAACACAGAATTTATTAATAAATCCAATTACATGCCCATCAAGTGGAGTTACAACCTCAACCAATAACTTTAATATTGCAGATCATAATTTAAAGACTGGTGATAAAGTTAAATATGCATCATCGTCAGTATCAGAGGGTTTAACAAATAATGAGTCTTACTATGTTTTCAAAGTTGATGATAATAACTTTAAATTAGGTGAAACTTATATTGATGTGACAAGTAATCCATCTAGTGTTATAGAGTTAAGTTCTACTGGTGGAACACATGAATTTTCATTAATTAACCCACCAATATCAGTTCTTAGGGATAATAACTTAGTTTTTGGATTAGGTCATACATCACTTCAAGGTTATGAATTAAATATTTTCTATGATAAAGATTACAAGAATCAATTTGTATCTGTTGGAAATACTTCAAATTTACAAGTTATAGGTGTTGGTACAGTAGGAGTAACTTCAACTGCTACATTAACTTTAAACTATTCTGATGATAATCCATCAGTTCTTTATTATAACTTGAAAAAATCAGGTTTTATAAGCACATCAGATACTGATGTATCACATTATAATAGAATAAACTATATTGATAGTAAGTATAGTGGTCAATATAGTATTTTTGATGTTCCACATGTAGTTGGTGTATCATATACTAATTTTAGTATTTCATTATCTGAAGTTCCTGAAAAATTATCTTATGAATCAACAGAAACGAGTGTCTTAAAGTATACTACCAAATCATCTAGAGCTAAAGGTCCTATAGACCAAGTTGGTATTGATTTTGGTGGAGTTGGATATGATAGTTTACCATCTTTCGTTAGTATTGGTTCAACTCAAGGAACTAATGCAACTTTACTTCCAGATTCTACATCAATTAATAGAATAGATGATGTTAGGATATTAAATCCAGGTTTTGAGTATTCATCTGATCCTACTCTTAAACCAGAGGCATTTATTTCTCCAGTCTTATCAATTATTAATTCTAATACTATTTCAAATATTGAAATATTAAGTGGTGGTGCTAATTATACAACAATACCCGATTTGGTAGTTGTAAATCCACTAACAGGTGATGAAGATAAATCTGGTGCTATTATTGCTGCAAGTATTGATGGTAGTTCATTAACAAGTGTTTCTATAGTTGTTGCACCTAAAGGATTGCAATCTATAACTCATAAAGTATTTGCTATTAACAACAGTAATGGATTAACAGTAAATCAATTACAATATAATCCTACAGTAGGTATAGTAACATGTACTCTTGTAACTCCAGTTTTAGGATTTACAACTGCTCCATTCTCTGTTAATGAAGAAATATATGTTGAAGGTCTTGAGAAATATGGGGATACTGGAACTGGATTTAACTCTGCAGATAATGGATTTAAATTCTTTAAAATAAGTGCTGTCAATAACACTAATCCAGCTACGATTGAATTTGATTTATCTTCAGTCACCAGTAATGCAGGGATTGCAAAAACTACTCAAAATTCATTTGGTATTGTAATTAGTAAAAATGATTACCCAGATTTTAAAGTTACACAAAAAGTATCAAGATTTAGTGTTGGTGAAAAATTATTAGCTTTTGTTGGATCTTCTTATGTTCCAGTTGAACTTACAATATCTGAATCTTCAAATGAATTAATAAAAATTGCAGAAGAAGTTCCTGGTGCATTTAATTTAGTTGCTGGACAATTAATTAAAGGATTTGTATCTGGTAATATAGCAACTATTAATACAATTTCAAAAAATAGTGGTTTATTTGAAATAAATTATTCTCTTAGAGAAGATCAGGGTTGGACTGACAATATTGGTAAACTTAATCAAGATTATCAAGTAACACCAGATAACGACTATTATCAAAATTTATCTTACAGTGTTAAAAGTCCAATAACATATGAGGACTTAATTAATCCAGTAAATAGGTTACTTCATACTTCAGGTCTTAAGAATTTTGCTGATGTTGGCATTACATCTACAACTAGTGCTGGTGTTACTACATCAAGTTTCACTGATGTTCTTGCACTTGATTTTATAGATCAAAAGAGAGTAGATACAATTAATAATTTTGATTTTGCTCTAGATGTTGATACTTTTGGTGGTAAGTCAAAATTCCTTAAATTAAAAAATACAAAATTATCACCATATATTGAATGTAGAACAAATAGAGTTTTAGAAATTGACGATATTAGTAGATTATTCTCTAATACTGCATCATCTTTAAGTCAATTCTTAGACTTAGCAATTAACACAAGATATGCAACATTCTTAATTCAAATAAGAAATCCAAACAATAGTAATACACAGATATCTGATGTAATTTTATATAAAGAAGATAAAAATGTATTTACAGCAGAAAGAGCAAAGATTCATACTACACCATCAGAACTTGGTGAGATTGTAGGTGAGATTGATACCTCTGGTGATATTAGTATAAAATTCACACCAGATGATCCAGAAAATAATGATTATGATTTAAAAATATTAGAAACAACATTTAATACTAATTTGACTGGTATTGGAACTCAATCTATTGGGTTTATAAACCTATCTGGTATCAATACTACAGTAGCAACAGCTTCTACTTCTTTAATAATATCAACAGATATCAATAATACTGATGCATTCTTTGCTTCAGTTGAAGTAAATAATGTTACAACAGATGAAACTAATTTCGTTGATTTATATTTAACACATGATGGCACAAATTCCTTTATATCTGAGTTTTATGCAGACACTGAGAATGGTTCAACATCTAACTTTATTGGTACTTTTACGTCAAGTATTGATTCTAATATTTTATCATTAAACTTTGAGAATGATCAAGCAAATGAAGTTTTAGTAAGATCAAGAGTTATTGGTATAGGAACAACAGCTGCAGGTATAGGAACATATAGATTTAAGTTATCTGGACAATTGGATGGAACTGAAAGAACCAATAAATTTGAATCTAATTTCTCTAATGTTTCAACAGCATCAACTATTGCAACATTTACTGAAAATATAATATCATCACTTCAAGGTTTTGTTAGAGTTTCAAGTGGTTCAACAAGTGCACTTCATAGAGTTTTAGTTGCTCACGATTCAACTGATACTCATACAACCCAATATCCTTTCTTATCAATAGGAAGTACATCTGGAATTGGAACGTTCTCATCAACAATTGTAGGTAATGATTTAAATCTTAACTTCCACCCAGATCCATTATACAGTGGTGGAACAAATAGTGTACAAGTACAAACATTTACAGAAGCATTCTATTCTGAAACTGATCTATTAAATATACCACCTGATTTACAGTATGGAACTGTTACTGAATCATTATCAGTTGCTCAATATGATGCTATTAATGGAACAAGATCTAATAAAACAAGTTTTGCACTTCAAAGTAATTCAAAACCAATATTCCAAAAACAATTTAATCCATCAGATGTAGCAACTTTAGATCCATCAACTGGTATATTCACAATAGTTGATCATTTCTTTGAAACTGGTGAAAGATTGGTATATTCACCTGGTTCAACATTTACAGGAATATCATTGTCAGGTATTGCAACTGCTGGTGGCACATTACCTGCAGAAGTATATTCAATAAGAATTGATAAAGATACATTTAAAATTGCAAAAACTCGTCCAGATGCATTAGCAGGAGCAGCAGTTACATTTACAGGAACTGGAACTGGTAATGCTCACGAATTTGAAATGGCTAAGAAGAATGAAAAAGCATTATTATCAATTGATGGTGTCATTCAATCTCCAATTGCGTTTACACCAATTACAACTAATTTAGAATATAACATTACAAACAGTGCAACAACATTTAGTGTTACTGGAATATCATCTATTACTTCAGATGATATAATCAAAGTTAACAATGAATATATGAAGATAACTAATGTTGGTTTAGGAACCACATCAGTTGGACCTATATCAGAGTCAGGTTCTGTAAACTTACTTGTCGTTGAAAGAGGTGCAATAGGATCTGCTGCTACAAGTCATAATTCAGGTAATCCTGCAAGACTATATTCTGGTGGATACAATATAGTTGATAGCACTATTCATTTTACAGAACCACCAAGAGGAACTAATACAACCCAGAAAACACCTTCAAATCTTGATCCTGTTAGATCTAAATTTAATGGTAGAGTTTATCTTAGACAAGATTATACTACAAATACCATTTTTGACGATATATCCGATAGTTTTACAGGCATTGGAGTAACATATCCAATTAAAATTGGAGGATCAAATACCACAGGTATACAGACAGGAAGTAGTATACTTCTTTTAAATGGAATCTTCCAAACACCATCTACATTTAATAACTTAGGTAATAATTACGAATTCTCAGAGTCTGGTAGTGCAAGTAATGTTGTATTTACAGGAATTACATCATCCAATGGAACAAAAATTGTAAGTGATGTAGATGTAAATCAAAATCAATTACCTAGAGGTGGTGTAATTGTATCATTAGGATCTACTGGTGGATTAGGTGTTGCAAACTTAGCACCAGCTAAAGTTAAACCAACTGTAGGTGCTGGTGGAACAACAATAGTTGGTATCTGTGGAATAGCTACCACAGGAGATGCTTTGGGTATACAAACTGTTTCCTTTAATAATACTACAGGTCAATTAGAAGTCACTACAACTAAGAAACATAAATTTAGAGAAATAAATGAATTTGTTAGATTTGATGGATTGGTATTTAACCCAACATTAACAATCCCATCTAATAAATCCTTCAGTATAACTGGCATAACATCAGAAAAAACATTTACAATTGATGTTGGAGTAAGTACACAGACTCATGCTTATGTTGGATCGGGAACAGTATTTGAATATTTCCCAGATTTATCATTTGGATCTGGATATAGAAATCCAGTTTCTGTTGCTGTAACTGATATTGCATATGAACATAAGTTTGTAAGT
>Ga0208130_1001140_pt1 | contig 13042 bp, 13 predicted proteins | sample ETNtaG_31_FD_185771 | JGI IMG/M metagenome (GOLD analysis project Ga0208130, IMG submission 185771) | Marine microbial and viral communities from oxygen minimum zone, Eastern Pacific Ocean - ETNP201310SV78 (SPAdes) (version 2) | ecosystem: Environmental > Aquatic > Marine > Oceanic ...
CAAATTTGACTTTGGGCACATTCATGATATCCAACATACAAATTTTAGTTGGATGAATCAAAAGCTTGCAAATCCACGTATATTTGATAGAAGTAAAGTTGTTGCTCCAGAAGATAAATCAAGAATGCCAAATTTTTATTTAACTCAAACAGAAATAGAGGCAATTACAACAGTATTATTAGGTTTAACAGAAAGTCCTAAAATTGAAAGTACTAAGCTTGCTGATTTAGATAAAAGTGTTCAAGAATTAACTGGCTATAAATTAATAAGGCAATATAATTGTTATGGATGCCACGAAATCTATGATGAAGGTGGAAGGATTGCTGATTCAATTAAAGAAATTTTACCTGAGCAACTCCAGGCAGAACATAGAAATTATGCCCCACCAAGCCTATACGCTGAAGGTTCTAAAGTTCAATCTGATTGGTTGTTTTCTTATTTACAAGAACCAATTACAATTAGACCTAATTTACAAGTTCGAATGCCTTCATTTAATTTAAGTGATGATGATTGGAATGCTATTATTGCTGCATTCAAAGATATGGAGGACAATGAATTATCATATGAATCTATACATATGGTTGATGAAAATAGCACAAAATATAGACAAGGTTATGAATTAGTGTCTGATTACGGATATTATGATCTAGATCAAGATGAGTGGGTTGATGCATTTAATGAGGGATCAAGGTGCTATGTATGTCATTTTGAAGGTGATGTACCACCAGGAAAAGATTATGCAATTTCTGACCCCCTAGTTTGGGCTCCAAATTTAGCTCTATCTAAAGAAAGATTGAGACCTGAATGGATAAAAGAATGGTTAAGAAATCCGCAACATTACATGGAATATACTAAGATGGTTGCGCCTGCTTTATATAATAAATGTCCAGAATGCCTAGACGGCGAATTAACGGATGAACAATATGCCGAATTGAAAAATATATCTGATAATAAAGATAATCCTAATTGGAGATCAGGTGATGATGCTGATTACAGATTGGAAGCCATAACTGATTGGATTTTTTCTGTAGAAGGAAAAATTGATATATCAACTGAGATTCAAAATTACTTCGATAAAAATGGTTATATTCATTTTCAAGAAGAAGAGGAAGAAGATGATTGGGGAGATGACGACTGGTAAAGTTTAATCTAAACCATTAACTTTCAATATATTTTCAATTTTTAACTCAACTTCTTTAGGAAGCCAAGAATCACCACCAAAACTTTCAATCAAATTATTTTGAGGACTAATCAATAAAGATTTAAGTGTGTGGTTAATATCTCTAGGGTCACCTTCATCAATACCACTAAAACCAAGACCGGCTTCCATAGTTAGTTTTAAGATATCAGTTTTATTTTCATAACTAGATAAAAAGTGAATATTTTCATATCCATCAAATATATCTCCATATGCTTTCTTTAAAACTTTTGGCGAATCATAGCTATAGTCAAAACTTATTATAATAAATTCAATATTTGGGTTGTTTTTAAATTGATTGACTAAGTATTGATTTTTTAAAATGACTGCAGGGCAAAAATTAGGCATAGGGCACCTAGAAAAAATAAAAGATATGAACTTTATTTTTTCACCGAAAGAACTTAAACCAACATTATTACCATTCATGTCTAAGAAGCTAAAATTAGAAATTTTTTCACCTATTTGAATAACTTCATCCTCTTCAAAAAAATCATCAAAAATTTCATTTTCGTCCAAATCTCTATGACCAACAATATTTATTTTATCAGCCCAGGTTTTGGCAGGAGCATTTTTTCTTTCAATAATATTAAACATAAAATTTAAGCTATCACCTATTTCATAATTATATAAATTTATAGAAGAATCAATATTAAACATCATGGTCATTTCCATCATAAAACCAGGAACCTCATCATGTTTAATCATCATTTGTTGTTTATCTTCAAAAATATCAATTACAATACCTTTGAATGGATATGTTGTTATTGGATTTTCTTGTTTTGAGCATGAAAACAAGAATAAAATTATAAGAAAGATTTTGATCATACAAATTACAATTTAAAAGCCAACCAAACATTATTGATTGGCTTTTAAATTTAAGGTGCTATTTCTTTTTAGCAGGTCTTTTGAAAGTCATTGTTCCTGCATCAACTGTTTTATCTGCCACTGTAAAACTTTGCTTAAAATTGTCGCCACAGTAACCTTCTTTTTTCATGCTTTTATCCCACTTTTCATGCCAAAAGCATAATTCGTATTCACCTGATTCTAGACCAGATAAATCAATAGAATAGTTTCCATTTTCATCTGTTATACCCCAATAAGGATGATCTAAAACAACAACCCAAGTTTTCATCCATGGATGCACATCACATTTGATATAAAATGGATCTTCTTGATTATTGAATTTCTTAGAAGATGGGTCTGATTTAGCTGGCATTGCAAAATTGAAAGCACTATTAACTTTTGACATAGAATGTATATTATGTAAAGTTTTATCACTATTCTTAATTAATAGTTCTTGACCTTCCATTATACCTGTAACATGAGGTATATATTTACAGCCAACTTGATCTAACTCAATAGGATTAGATGGAACGTCTGCAGAATGTTTTGGATTGTTAACCCATACCATAACATTTTGAAGGAAATTATCTTCATTAATTAAAAAACTTTCATTAAATACAGGTCCACTATGAGATTTTCCACATATTGGATCTGCATTCATATTTACCTTTTTAGGTCTAGGAGCTTTACCATCATAAAAAACCTTACCTGTAACTTCTGTAACATCAGCAGCTAAAATTGAAGTAGCAGCAAATGCTAATATTAACCATTTGTTTGTCATCGCATTTATCCTTTTCTTTAAAAATAATTAATAATTATTGCTTAAATTTAAGCTAGTTTTTATTAATCATTCAACAATATTAGTACAAGGTATGTGGACACTAGTTATAATTAGTCACTTTTTAATGTTAATATCATTTATTTTGCTTACAATGTCGGCATTCAAAGGTCATTTTGTGCCATCAATTGGAGGTGGTTTAACATTAAGTTCGTATTCTATAGTTTCAATCATGGTGTATGTGTTTACTCAGTCTCTTATATTCTTTTTAATTATTACAATTAACAAGAGTATTAATACAATTATTTTGGAAAATGATTACAATATTAAAAATGATAGATATAAGTATTACAAGAGAAAAATGCATATTCATACATCTTCTAATATATTAATTATTTCAACTTTGGCAATTTTATTTGGTGCTGTTCATACAGGAATAATTAATAAAACTACACATAATATTTTCTTTATATTTGGTATTATTCATTATGTGTATGTTATTTTAATTGAATATAATTGTTTTAAAGAAATAAGTAAAATTATATCTCGTATAAATGAGTTAAATATTAGTAAATTATCTGACGGTTAAATATGTATTATTTAGCAAAATTTTTTGAGTTAATTGGTATTAGTGTTATTACATATAGTTTTTATATATATTTTCCCAATCCAATGACTTATGAATTACTTATCTATGGTTCAAGTTTTTTCATAGCTGGTTGGATTATAGAAAAATTTTTATTAAAAGGTTAATTAATGGATTTTAAAGTAGAAGATCATTTAAAGGCGGTTCCTGAACTGCCAGAACTGATAAGGACTAAAAAGAATAGACCACCTAAAATGGCTGTTGTTGACGAAGACAACTGTACAGGTTGTTCTGCATGCGTTCCTTTTTGTCCAGTTGACTGCATCGAACCTGTACCCGAAGATAAGTATAATGATGTTTCAATACCACCAGTACAAGTTAGATGGAATGAATGTATAGGTTGTCAAGTGTGCGCTAAAGTATGTGATAAGTTAACATGGAATGCAATAAGAATGATACCTACTAATGCATTTGAAGAAAGATATAATTTTACAGTAGATAAAAAAATAGATAACGGATAAAATATGAGTCACGATAATCATCAAGAATCATTTATTAGAAAATATGTATTTTCAATTGATCATAAATGGATTGGAATACAGTATGGTGTAACTAGTATGATATTTTTATTATTTGGATTTGTTTTAATGATGATAATGAGATATCAGCTAGCATACAATACAAGTACAGGTCTTGAGAAAGATATAATTTCACCTGACATGTATAATGCGCTTGGAGCTATGCATGGAACAATTATGGTATTCCTTGGTGTAGTACCAATGGTAGTGGGAGCTTTTGGAAATTATTTGGTTCCTCTACAAGTAGGCGCACCTGATATGGCATTTCCAAAATTAAACATGATGAGTTATTGGCTTTATTTTGTTGGTGGCGTGATAATGTTAGCTAGCTTTTTTATACCAGATGCCTTACCAGCTCATTCTGGTTGGACATCTTATGTGCCACTCGCGACGCTATCATCAGGACCTGGTCAAACATTTTGGCTTTGTGGAATGATATTTTTAATAGCATCATCTTTATTAGGTTCAACAAATATAATTGTGACTATTTTTCAACTTAGAGTCCCTGGCTTAACATGGATGAGACTACCTTTTTTCATTTGGGCGCAATTAGTGACATCTTTTTTACTGCTTTTAGCTTTTCCACCATTACAAGCTGCTGCAATTTTTCAACTATCAGATAGACTTATTGATACTGGATTTTTTAATCCATATGCTGGAGGAAGTGTATTACTTTACCAGCATTTATTTTGGTTCTTGGCACATCCTGAAGTATATGTTTTAATATTACCTGCTTTAGGTATAGTTGCTGAAGTAATAGCAAATAATATTAGAAAACCATTATGGGGATATAAATCTATGGTATATTCAAGTATATGGCTGGGTTTTATGTCTTTCATTGTTTGGGCTCACCATATGTTTTTAACTGGTATGGGAACAACAATGAGTAGTTTTTTCATGATTACAACTATGATAATTTCTATTCCATCAGTAATTATTTTATCATCATTATTTTTATCTTTATGGGGTGGTTCAATACGATTTAATACACCAATGTTATTTGCATTATCCTTTTTACCAATGTTTGGTATTGGCGGATTAACAGGTTTGCCATTAGGGTTAGCAACGGCTGATATTCATTTACATGATACTTATTATGTAATTGGCCATTTTCATTATGTTGTTGCCCCTGGAACTATTTTTGCAATTTTTGCTGGAATATATTTTTGGTTTCCAAAAATTACAGGTAAAACAATGAGCGAAATGCTAGGCAAAATACATTTTTATGGCTCATTTGTTTGTATGAATGGAATTTTTATGCCAATGTTTCTTCAAGGTCTAACCGGCTTATCAAGAAGAATGGCAAATGGTGGTTATGACTATGCTCATGCTAAAGAAGTTTTATATCTGAATGAAATCATGTCTATATCAGCTTTTCTGTTATTTTTCTTTCAATTATTTTTCATTTATAATTTCTTTTGGACAATATTTAGAAAAAGATATGAAACAGAGTCGGATACAAACCCATGGAAAGCTACAACAATTGAATGGACAGATACAACTTCTCCACCTCTAGGGCATGGAAATTTTGAAGTTATACCAAGTGTATATAGAGGTGCATATGAGTATAGTGTAGAAGGTCGTGAAAAAGATTATTATCCACAAACAGAGGAATAGATAATTATGGATATTGAAATACCTTATAATGTAGAAGAAAGAAAAGATACTGGATTATATAATAGTAAGCTTGGTATTTGGTTGTTTTTAGCTTCAGAAATCATGTTGTTTGGAGCATTATTTTCAACATATATCATTTTAAGAACAGGAGATCCTTTTTGGATGCTACATGTTAAAGAAGCTCATTTGAATATTCCATTAGCTACTCTTAATACAGCAGTTCTTATCTTATCAAGTGTAACATTTGTGATGTCGTGGGTATCTTTAAAGCTTAAAGATTTATCGAAGTTTAAATTTTATATGGGAATTACGCTATTGTGTTCAATTATATTTCTAGTTATAAAATATTTTGAATACACTTCAAAATTTGATGCAGGACATTATCCTTGGACGCATAATTTTTATGCAGTCTACTTTACTATGACCGGATTACATGGTTTACATATTATTGGAGGAATAATTGTAAATGCATATTTTTGGTTACCAGTAGGTTTAAAGATGTGGGATACAGAACCTGAAAGATTTACAAACAGAATTGAAGTAGCTGGATTATATTGGCACTTTGTTGATTTAGTGTGGATATTTTTATTTCCATCAATTTATTTACTATAGGAAAAATTTATGTCTAGTCAAAATATAGAATCACATATTAAAGTTTATTGGAATGTATTTTATGCTCTGCTTGCATTTACAGTGCTTACAGTTGCAGTTTCATACATTCCTTTTGAAGAATACACATTTTTGCCATTTAGTCCAATTTTTTGGATACTATTTGTTGGTTTAACAATAGCATGTGTCAAAGGATATTTGGTATCTGCTTATTTTATGCATTTAAATGATGAAAGTAGCACTATATATTACACGCTTTTATTATCAGTAATCTTTTTATTTGTTTTACTGTTTATTCCATTATCATGGAGAGCTAGTGCTGAATCTCATTCTTCTGAGTATGAGCAGTATGTAAATACTGATAATTATGTAAAATTTATTGAACCTAAACATCATGATAAGGATGATCATTAATATGCCTTCAATAAAACATTTTCATATTCTATTTGTTTTAGCATCAATATGTTTATTTATATTTTTTGCTTACTGGTCATTTAATCAGGGAATAATGTATTATTTCTACGGTTCAATAATTTCAGTTTTAGTTATAGGTTTCTATGGAATTAAATTTTACAATAAAGTAAAAGAGTTAAGTTTATGATGATTATTTTAACACTTATTTTTATTGATGTACTAGCAGCATGTGCCGTATGCTATGGCAGCCCAGATGAGCCAGCAGTTAAAGCTGTTCAGGCAGGTATTTGGTTTTTGTTGGGAGTAGTTATTTTTGTTTTAAGTAGTATTGGACTTTTCATGTATAACATTGGAAAAAAATCACGGGAATTATAATATGAATTTTATTAAGTCATTTATTGATAGTTATATGCCTCCAAATTATTCTGCACATGGACAACATATTGATACTTTAATATATTGGGTTCATTATTTAATGTTTGTTCTTTTTGTAGGCTGGGGAGCATATTTCATTTATACCTTATTTAAATTTAGGGAATCAAAAAATCCAAAAGCTAATTACAAAGGTGTAACTTCACATTACTCGACTTATGCTGAAGTAGGAATTGTATTATTTGAAGCTTTTTTATTGATTGCTCTAGCTTTGCCTAAGTGGCAAGATTTAAAAATAAATATTGATAAACCTAAAAATCAACCCATAGAAGCATCAATTTTAGACTTAAGAAACAGTTTTTTAGATATAGAGGGTGTTGAACAAGATGACATAACAACCTTTTTCCCTCAAAATGAAATTAATAAAGATAAGCAGGTAATTCATATTATTGCTCAAACATTTAATTATAATATTCACTATCCTGGACCAGATGGAAAATTTGGCCCTAGACATTTAGATTTAGTTAATGATGGTGAGGGTGAATATATTGGTTTAGATTGGAGTCATGCAGATAGTAAAGATGATATTGTCTTGCAAGATGAGTTAATACTTGAAGTTGGGAAGCCAGTATTAATTTACTTGACCTCCAAAGATGTTATACATAGCCTGTTTTTACCAGAATTTAGAGTTAAGCAGGATGCTATTCCAGGTCAAAAAGTAGCAATATTTTTTACACCTGAAAAAACTACAAAAGACTTCTTAGAAGAATTAAATCCATCAGAGGAATTTGTATTATGGGATTATATTGCAGATCCTGAAAATTATGATTATGAGTTCTTAGATTTTAATGGTGACCAAACACCAGAAAATAAATCATCCATGAGAGCTGAAATTTTTGATGAAAAGTATGGTAGAGATACTTTCCAGATTGGATGTGCACAACTTTGTGGTAGTGGCCACTCAGCCATGGCTAAGGGTGATATGTTTATAGTATCCAAAGAAGATTATCAAAAATGGTATTTTGGACAAATGTGGGCAAAAAATAGTATTATTGTAGATGATGAAGAATGGGGAGATGATGATTGGTAAACATTAATCTTTATAAAATGTTATATTAAAATGAATAAAATATTAACAATAGATTATCAATCTTCTGATTTAGGAAAAAAATTAACAACTTCTTTAAGAAACACTGGTTTTGCAGTCATAAAAAACCATCCAATTTCTCACAATTTAATTGATTCAATTTATACAGAATGGAAAGATTTTTTTAGTAATGATGCTAAAAAAAACTATCAATTTGATTTAGTAAAACAAGATGGATTCTTCCCCTATTTATCTGAAAATGCAAAAGATAGTAATGTGAAAGATTTAAAAGAGTTTTTTCACATTTATGATTGGGGTAGATACCCTAAAGAATTATCAAATAATACAAATTTACTAATATCAGAATTTAAAAAAATGGCTGATAAATTATTATCTGAGATAAATTTTCATTCACCCAATGATATCAAAAAAGGGTATTCAATGCCTTTAAATGAAATGATTAAAAATAGTTCAACTAATCTGTTAAGAGTTATTCATTATCCCCCATTAAATGATAATATCGATCCATCAGCAATTAGAGCTGGTGCTCATGAAGATATTAATTTAATTACATTATTAGTTGCTGGATCTGAACCAGGTTTACAAGTATTATCACAAGATGGAAAATGGGTTGACGTTTCAACAAGCTCTGATTATATCGTGGTTAATATTGGAGATATGCTTCAAGAATGTTCAGGGGGCTATTTTCCTTCAACTACACATAGGGTAGTCAATCCCTCTGATAAAAATATGTCTAGGTATTCAATGCCATTTTTTGTTCATGCAAGAGATGAGGTGATGTTATCTAAAAAATATACCGCAAAATCATATCTTGAAGAAAGGTTAAAAGAAATAGGTTTAAAATAATTTTTTTAACTTTATACTTATAAAAGATAGCAATACTGCTGCAATAACATCATAAATTGGCATAGCTTCAGAATATAAAAAATTCCATAGAATTACCATAATTAACCAAATGATGTAAACAATAATATGTTTATAATTCTTAATCATAGTTGTAAACAAAAAATCCCTTCATTTCTGAAGGGATTTTAAGTGGTCGGAGACGGAATCGAACCGCCGACACGAGGATTTTCAGTCCTCTGCTCTACCAACTGAGCTATCCGACCAAAATAAAAATTTATCAATACAAATAATAGCCCTAAATTAGAGATGATTAATTTAATATAATAAATATTTTTATGGAAATAATTTTAGCAACACATAATTTAGACAAATGTAAGGAATTACAGGAATCATTAAAAAGTCCAAACATAAAGATTTTAACATTAGCAGATTTTCCTGAAATAGGAGAAATTATAGAGGATGGGGATACTCTTGAACAGAATGCATTTATCAAATCTAGAACTGTGTTTAACTTAACAAAAATACCTACAATATCTGATGATACTGGCCTTGAAGTGGATGCATTAGATGGTGCTCCTGGAATATATTCTGCTAGATATGCAGGAATAAATGCTTCTTACAGTGATAATGTTAGTAAAATGCTTAAAGATTTAAAAAATATTGAAAAAAAATTAAGAACAGCCACCTTTAAAACAGTTGTTACTTTTGTAAGTAATGATTTGGAACTTGTTTCTGAAGGAAGCGTAAAAGGTTTTATAACAGAAAAACCATATGGTAATAGTGGATTTGGTTACGATCCAATTTTTTACGTTATAGAAAAAAATAAAACATTTTCAGAAATGAATATAAATGAAAAAAAAGAATGTTCACATAGAGGAAAAGCAATTGCAAAGCTTAGGCAATTATTTAAAGAAAATAATATCTTATAGTTTTTATATTTTTTTTATAACATCTTTTATTTTTGCTAAAGAGATAAACTATATTTCAACTGAATATAACTTATCTGCTTATTTTAAATTTTTACCAAATATTCCACATCCATTTGATGAAAATGATTATTTTTATGCCAATTATGAAAATCCCTATTCAGATAATTATCTTAGCATTAACCACACTTATAGAAAAAATAAAAAAATAAAGTCTATTAAGAAATTAAAAAGATTTAAATCTGATATTAAAGCTGGTTTAATAAATAATACTTATATAATCGTTAATACTCACCATGAAAATGATATTAGTATTCCTGTAGTTGTAGATTTAAGTTGGTATTATAAAAATGCAATTACATATAACCAAAGAGCGAAATTACATAAGAAAATAAATAAAAATTTTACATCCAAAAATAATAGAAGAAATATACCAGATGCAGCTTTGAAATTGATCAATCAAGATGTTGGAGGAACAAATGTTGCTCTTAATATTCGAGGTGATATTAGTGTAAATGGCGAAATTATTTTTGAGAACAAGGACTTAATAGCTCTTAATTCAAATGAAAATAAATCTTGGGATATTGATATTGAACAAACACAACGATTTGATCTTGAAGGTAAAATTGGAGAAAAATTAACCTTAAATGCCACACAAGATTCAGAGGCAGATTTTAATTGGGAGAATGATTTAACAATCAAATGGGAGGGTAATAGAAATGATATTCTTCAACTTGCAGAAGCTGGAAATATCAATTTAAGCTTGCCTTCTACACAGTTTGTAAGTGTTGGTAGTGGTAAAAGTGAAGGATTATTTGGATTAAAAACAATACATCAGTTTGGTCCACTTGAAGTACAATCAATCATTTCTCGTGAACAAGTCAAAAAATCTGCTAAATCATTTTCAGGGGGACAAACATCTGAGTGGAGTTTTATAAATGATTATAATTTTATTAAAGATAGATATTTTTTTATAGAACAAAAATTTAAAAGTCAATATTACCCCTTAAAAATAAATAATGGTAACCTAGTACATTCATATAATCCTAATGGTATAATCTTCGATTATGAAATATATAAAAAATCAATCACATCAAACGATGATGGTGTTCTTGATATAGTTTATGGGACAGCATTTATAGACCCTTTGGATTCTACATCAACTCAAATTTCAGGTAATTGGAAAAAATTGATTGAAGGTCAAGATTACGAAATAGATAGATTGTTAGGCTATGTAAGACTGAATAATATTAGTAGCCAAGAAGCAGTAGCTATTAGTTATGATTATGGAAATTATGATTTTACTAATGGTACTTATGTTAAAGATTCACTTTTATCTAATGGTACTGACCTTTCATTGATTTTTGATTTCTGTAAAGATCCTAATTTTAATGGAACAGATGAAAACTGTGATGCAGATGGAGATGAAATTTTTAATGAGTTAGGTGATGATTATGACGAGTTAAATAATAATCCTGGTTTTCAACCCCAAGAACCTAAACCAATTTCAATGAAATTAGTTAAGATGGATAGTCCAACCACGCCCAATTATGATACTTGGCCACTTATGTTTAAAAATGTATATTCATTAGGGAGTTCAATTTCCGATTTAAATTCATTAGAATTAGACATAGTTTATAATAATGCAGGTTTAGAGGAAACTCATAGTCAAGTCAATAATTTTCAATCCTTTTTAACCATATTTGGTTTAGATACTAGAAATTCAAATGGTGATCAAATTCTAGACTCAAATAATGAATTTTATATTGGTGATGGTAAGATTGATAATAATACAGTTTTAATAAATCCTATTTATGGTGAATTATTTTTACCTAGTCATTTGCCATTTTCGTACGATAATAATCCAAGAACTGATTATGAAGTTGCATGTGATGTTGGTGCAGAATTTCCAGTTTATATCACACCTCAAGAATGTCAAGAGATAGGCGGAGTAATTATAGATGAAATTTTTAATTATTCAGATTTTACAAATTCAAATATTTATTGGGGTATTAATAGTGAGGATTTAGAATATTATTTAGATACTGATTTACAAGATCAAAATAATGATTTTTCAATATCAGATGATGGGCCCGCTATGTATTATTCTGTTGACAATCAAGAGATTATTAGTGAACATGAATTTATGATAAAATACAAACACTCTTCTGGAAATTCTACAATTGATTTAGGCGGATTTATGATTGTTGAAGGTAGTGAAACTGTCACACTTAATGGTACCATTTTAAATAGAGGTGTTGATTACACCATAGATTATTTTTCAGGCACAGTAAACTTTATTAATTCTGATGCAATGCTCCCAGGTGCAAATATTAATATTACATATGAAGAAAATGAATTGATTTCAGTTGATCAAAAACTTTTATTTGGTACACATTTAAAATATGGTTTTGATTCACAGAATTTTATTAGTGGAGGTCTATTTTATTATGATCAGTCAATAATGGATGAAAATGTTGAAATTGGATACGAGCCAATGAGAAATTTCATATGGAATATAAATGGTAGATATGAAAGAGATTTAGAACGATTAAATAATGTTCTAAATAAAATTTCATTTATAGATGCATCAGCGCCTTCAAAGATTAGTTTTGAGGGTGAGTTTGCAGAAGTTTATCCAAATCCAAATCCTTTGGGACAAGGCTTTTTAGATGATTTTGAAGCATCTAAAAGATCGGTATCATTAAACTTAACTGCTAGAGGATGGAAAACCTCATCAGCCCCTTATGATTCACTTGGCAATTTAAAATCACTTAATTTAAAAGAACAAATGATATGGTACAATCCTTATAATGAAATACAAACTACGGATATATGGCCTACCCAAGAAACATCAAGTCAAGCTGGTAATGCTTATACTAAAACTTTATGGTTGAGACCTTTATTTCAAAATGAAGAAAACGAATTTGAAGCATGGAATGGTATTACCACATCTCTATACTCAAGTGATTATGATTTAAGTAGAAAAAAATATTTAGAAATATGGGTAAATGCTGAAAATTTTGATGAAGATGAAGTAAAGCTTCACATAGATTTAGGTCACGTTTCAGAAGATATCAATCAGGATAATTATTTAAATACTGAAGACTTAGATGTTTATGGTAATGGCTGGGGTGATAATAATTTATCAGATGAAGAAGATATAG
>Ga0208130_1001141_pt1 | contig 13035 bp, 19 predicted proteins | sample ETNtaG_31_FD_185771 | JGI IMG/M metagenome (GOLD analysis project Ga0208130, IMG submission 185771) | Marine microbial and viral communities from oxygen minimum zone, Eastern Pacific Ocean - ETNP201310SV78 (SPAdes) (version 2) | ecosystem: Environmental > Aquatic > Marine > Oceanic ...
CTGCTTGTGAATCTACAACAACTTTTGCAAAGTCGTTTACTTGTCGTTGTACACTTACTGTTTGTGCATCTACAATAGTAATAATCTGTGTGTTTGGATCTTGTCCAATTATTGTTCCCTCGATCTCTGTTTTTCCAACTGCGACTGGTGCTTTCTTTTCGTTTCCTTCTCGTAGTTTGTCGAGTTCTTCTATAACTTCTAGTAAATCTTCAAAGAAGTTAACATCTAAAAAATTAATATCGAGTTCTGTAAATTCTAAATCTTCTTCTGCTAATACATCTTCATTGAGTAAATCAATATCAAGATCATTAAAGTCTAAGAAGTCTGCTGTTTGTACATTATTAATATCTTCTTCAAACACCTCTTCTTCTGGAGGTGTAACAATAAGCATATTGTCAATTAAGTCTAATGTAATGTCGAGTGTTACTGGTTGTGCTGGGGCGGTTTCCCAGACGGATGTGGTGGTACTTTCATATGGTTTGTTAAGAACGACCAGTCCCGCTGCGGTCTCCACTGTGATCTCGCCAGATGATATCCCATTGATATCAGGTAAAAGAATAACCAAGCTACGACCCAACTCGTCAACAGTAACAGTAAAGTCAGTTCCTCGAATACCGATTTGAGAAGTCGGAGTTTGAATTTTAATATTTTCTTTATTAATTCCACCTATTTTTCCTGTAATAAATCTCGCAGTGCCTGATGCAAATGTGAGTCCGATTTTAGATTTAGAAGGATCTGGATCAAATATAACTTCGTCAAGTATAAGCTTCGAATGCTCAGTAAGACGAACAACGCTGTCGTCAATAAAAGTAAGCCCCACCCTACTATTAGCTGTTCTAACATCATCATATGATTCTACTCCTAGTTTTAGTTCAGCTGTAAGAGATTCGCCCGATCGCTTGATCTGGGCGTCTCCCTTTAATTCGCTAATACTGCCTATATCAGCAGCTTGTAGATGTAGCGCCATCAGACTGATAGACGCAAACGTTCGCATTTGCACTGCTTGTACCACTCGTTGTCATTTGTAAGTTTAAGTAATCTACAGCACTTGTTGACTGTTGATCAATATTATAGTTAACATAATCTCCATCTTGGTCTAAGATAAAAGTATGCCCTGTACTACCAGATGCATAACCGTCTGCATCATAGTTTAATGTTCCATTGTCTCCATTAACATCTACATTAAATGTAACGTTGTCGGAATCAATAGTGTTAACCCATTCATTGTAGTCTCCAGAAATAACTGCATCATAATCTAAGTTTGCTGCAGTATCATTTGCTGCAACAGTAACTGTTAAATCAGAATTACTACCTGTAACGGTGACGTCCATTTCACCATTATCAGAAACATTACTTCCATCTGCATCATACTGAATATCAAATTCATTGGTACTACCAGTAAATTTAAAAGTACCTGTGAAAGTAGAAGAATCAATATCTCCTCTAAATATGTTGTTATCCCCAACTTGGTCAATGTCAATAGTCTGACTATTACCAGTTAATTTAAAGTCACTCACAGGGTTTGATCCTGAGGCTGCTTCATTACCTTCAACTTCATTTCCTGACCCAATCTGATCGATTTCAATTTGAGCGTTTGTACCGCTCTGTGTTATAAATACTTCATTGTCAGCTGCGCTTGCAAAGATTGTAAATACTGCCATAAGTATTAATATTAGATTAGCTCCCACTAATTTCATTTTCTTCCCCTATTAGTACTGTTTCCCAGTACCCTCTTTTCTCTCCTTCGTAGATTATTTCTAAAACTCCTGTTTCTAAAGCTTTTTGAAGTGCGATAGTAACGCTTTCGTTCTTCGTCACTCCATTCTCAACCTCAACTAGTTCAGTTCCAAGTTCTATAAATCTAAACACATCTTGTGATACTCCGACCGAGAGAATAGTCTTTGTAACAAGTGTTTCCATAAGAACCTCTCCGCTACTAACAGACACGACTCTTATTGAAATAGATACGGTATCTTCACGATATTGTTTCTGTGCCCCAATACCTAAATATCTTGCTCCGATACCTCCTGTTTTTAAATTGGTGTCATATCCAATAACACCACCAGTAAATATTAAACCTGCAAACAATAATGGTAATACAGGTTCTTTTTCATCCAAACTATTTCTAGTAGAACGAATTAGTTGTCTTTCTTTTGTAAGATGATCTAACCCAGCTCTTTCGACAACTTTAAAGAACTTTCCTTCTCCTGCGTGTTTTACTGCTCTTAGTAATAAACTTGCAGGATCCATTGTTACTGCTGTACTAAACAATGCAAAAGTACTATTACTCTTTCTTTGACCAGTTAAGTCTGGAAAGCTGTATATCGCTACAACAGGTGCAGGATTACTTGTTCTTTGAATCTTTGTAAGTTCAGCATTATGTAAAGTACTAATTACAGCACCTTTTTCAACAGTAGTATGTCTGTTATTATTTATAAAATCTCTGACGTCCTTTCCAGGAGTCAGCATACAACTAGCCGTCAGAGTCGAGACTAAAATCGCCGAAACTACCGATTGGTATAATGATCTCTGTAACATTCCCTTCCTCGTCTGTGACCTTGAGTGTAACTGTAACTCCGTCGCTGCTATATTCTATTATATTTCCTTCTAATTCTATGACACCTGCTGCTTCTGTTCCTATTCCGTCTGCGAATAGATTGTCTACCAAGTCTCTACTAAGTTGTGAGTAAATTCTTGATTCTAAGTTTTTCATAAACCTAGCAAGTGTTGTGTTTTGTGCATCTCTTTCTAATTCATCGAGTGCTGCTTGTATGTCTGCTTTAGCATCGTTCTTTCTGCTTGTTTCTTGATTTTCAATAGTTAGATAGTGTGCAGAAACGCCTTGTCCATTGAACGAAGGACTTTTAAATTTATGTACCATTTCATCTGCAAATAGTAATTGGTTTAATCCAAAGCCGATAACTGCGGCTAAGACTATCCATTTAATTGCAGTTCCCATGCCACTTCCAAAATCGTCGTCTTTCATGCTCCTAAATATACCTCTGCTAGTTTGCCGATAGTTCCAAAAACTATAAAATAAATTAATACTATTTTAGCATCGCTCATTAATTTCCTTGTGTTACCGATACTGAGCAACCTCCTACAGTTACGCAGTTTTGTGTTAGACTATAAGATTGTGCAGTATTACTTTGTTGTGTTAAATTTAGTGTTGTTGGAGAAGTACCTGTTAAAGTAATTGTTCCTGTATGTGCTGCATATCCTGTCTGTTCTACACTTACACTATTATTGTCTGTTCGTGAAGTCATAGTAAGAGTTTTAACTCCATCAGTATTCTGATTTACCCAAACGTCATTATCGTCTGCATATATGTAAACTGTTGCAGTGTGTCCACTCCATACATTTGCACTTCCGTTTCTCTGTACTCCAGCAACTTTATTATCATCTCCATGAATATCTAAGTTGAGTTTTGATCCTCCACCTTCATCTCCGTCATGCCCAAAAGTAGTATCATCTATATCACTAAGCATACCACCTTGACCCCAACGAACTGTGTTATCATTTCCCCAAACATGAAATCCTACATCACTCTTTGCACAGTTAGAACCTCTTGAACAATACTGATAAAAATGAAGTGAGTTGTTATCTCCGTCTAAGTCTCCACCCCAGCTTGCTCCTGATCCCCAATAGTCAACCCATGATACTTCATTGTTGCTACCCCACTGATCAATGTCGAGTGAGTTACTAGCACCATCTATTGAAAGGTCTACTTTATTGATTGTTCCTGCAACTTGATCAATCTCCATTTGCATGTTTGCTCCTGCTTGATCAATATGTACATGGTTGTCATCTGCTTGTAAGCTACTTGCTATTAGTAGTATCAGTACGCTTTTTCTCATTTTCTTTCATCTGCAATATAGTGTTTACTTTTTGTTGCAGCCTGATCATATCGTTGTCTAACATTCGTATTTGATCTATAAGTTTAATTAACGCAGTATGCATATTCGTTATTGCTGGGCCGATAACATTTATCATCGTACTCCATACATAGTATACGAAATATCCTAATCCAACCATTGCTACGATTGGGAAGCCAAACTCTGCTATTAATTCTGCCATTAACTAAATCTCTTTTGTATATATTTAAAAATACTGTATATTGTCAATCCGTAGAAAGCTAATACAGTCATTGGTAAAGCAATGTATGCTAATTCCCATGGACTTAGAAAAAGTATCTGCCAAGTAAAGTCAATAGCTGCTTGAGCATCTCCTGTTGGTTGAGTAGTATAAAGTGAACTATCAAGTTCATAATCTTCTACAAGTTCCCACCACTCATCGTCTGTGAGACAGATATAATCTTCTGGACAGTTAATCTCTTCTGACATCTATACTACCATCCTCTACAAAGTTTTCTGCTCTTGCAATTCTATCTAAATCTGGGTTCAATTCCAAAGCTGCGCTCACACTAGTATCTAGTCTGATCATATCGTTATTCATTGTTTTGATTCTTGTTACAAGCATTTCACAAAAGCCTTGTAGAGTTTTGATTCTCCCTACAACTCCATTCATGATTTGTTGCATAATGATAAAAATAAAGAAACCCATAAACAGTGCGCCTGCAATAGGTGCTCCAACATCTGCAATTAATTGAAATGCAGTGTTCACTTACTTTTTATCGTTGAGAAGCTTCTTCATAAGCTCCCCATAGTTTCCTTGCCCGAAGGGCATCTCGCCGCTGTTAATCTGTACATTGTTCTGTGTTTTGATTGTGGATGCTCGTGCTTTTTCTAATTCGGTTTGCGCTTTGAGTTCATCCATCCTAATCTTATGTGCCATGCCTACTAGATCAGCTAAATCTTTACTGGTATAAACCTCACTCTCCTCTGCTTCTTCCATCTTCTTATCAATAAGTGTGTCTAAAGTTTCTGCGAGTTTAAAGCGGTTTCGATATCCAGTATCTAGGTAGACTTGATCAACATATGCTTTAACCTCTCTTTTAGCTAAGTACTCCGATGCCTTAGCTTCATCGATTTGAAGTCTGCTACAGACAGCGGGAATACTTCCGAGTTCTAAGTAAGCATTAGCGATTTCCAGTCCTTCTGGGCTGATTCTTGTAGATATTTGATTCTTTGCCATATGTGAATTATAACAAAAACTAACATCGGTGTCAAGTTATATTTTTGTGTGGGGTAGGAAAATGTGGATAAAAAGAAAGAGGGGACCGAAGCCCCCTCTTAGGAAGTGCATTAGAATTGGTATTTGAATCCTAATTGTATGCGGTATAAACTTCTATAATAGTTTGTGCTTTCGTTATGAATTTTACCTAAATTCATTCCCCAAGCTGGTTTATACTGATAAGTGAAGTTGCCGTCACCTAATGAAACTGGTACGGCCTCTGCGATTGATCGATCAGAACTAGAAGCTTTTGTTTGTCTTCCGTATTCGCTGTCGATCAAGTTAAGTAAGTTTTCAACATCTAATGTTAAAACAAACTTGTCTTTATTTGTTAGACCAAGTCCAGGGAACTCTTGAGTAAATTTAAAATCAAGTCTATAGTTCCAGTCTGTCTCGAATCCATTGATTGGTGCAAACCCACCTGCATAGCCAGATAATCCAGCTGCTGCAATGTATGAATCAAAGTCGCTTTGGAAGTATGAAGGGATGTCTACATCTCCATTCGGTACATAGAAAGCGGCTGTTGCATCACGAGTTGATTCTTTGTCCAGACCCCAAAGTGCTCCATCTTTATAGTTTCCGAAAGTATAAGAGAAAGGTTCTCCACTTACAGCGGCTCCTACAAAAGTGAATGTTGTTGGGTGATTGTCAAAGAAGTATTTTGTATAGTTTGCTACAAAATTAAATGTATGCTCTCTTGAATAAATGGATCTGTGTAATACATCTTCATTAAAGTTTGCATACTTAGTTGTATATTTAAAGTTTGAGATATTTCTTGATGAAGAAAGGTTACCAACTGTTTGAACATCTTGCCATGTATATGAAGCATAGATATCCCAGCTTTCCCAAGCTTTAGACATAGATAAACTAACTAGATCTGAATGACCTTTGTCTGTGTTTGTAAGAAGCATATCATAACCTCTACCGTCATAGAATTTCTCCATAACTTTACCACAGTAAGAGTAGTCAGCATAAATAAGTCTTCCGTCTACAGCTGTACCGATTGGCATATTAGTAACGCTGTTGCCAATTTCTGGGCAATCAACTGATCCAGCAAATGCAGGATTTCCTAATCTTAACTGTTTGAAGTGTAGGTCTTTATCAGTTTCTGTTTTTAAGTAGTCAGCACTGAAATACCATCCATCTCCAAGTTCCCAATCCATACCAATAGACATCTTCATATCTTTTGGTAATTCAAAGTCAGGATCTAATATGTCAGCATAAGCTGGTCTAAATCCTGGTTGACCTGGTTGGTAAATGTATTGATCAAATGGAGTTGTATCAAATCCATTAAAGTTTGCTGCTGCACTCAAAGGTACACTAGCATTTTGGATTCCGATTCCATTATTGGAGAAAGTTCCTCCCATCCATACATTTGGTCTGCCACCAGTGAAGTAACCTAAGCCACCTCGAATAGTAACATCTTTCATCATTCCCATATCACCTTGTTCATATGTGAACCCAAATCTTGGTAGTACAATATCTTTGCCGTCTAAGCTAGTATCGTTGCGAATACCATGATTATCAAATAATGCGGGATTATACAATGGAGTTTCATCCATTGAGTACTCTTCCATTCTTACACCAAACTGTAATGTAAGTCTGTCACTGTAGTCCCATGTGTCTTGAATATAGTAACTTGTAGTTTCTATTTCAAAAGCTGCTGAACCGTCAGCTGGGTTACCAGATGGAGAGTTTCTATAGTCAATGCTATATGGAGTTTTATTTTCAAAGTCTGCCATACTTGCGAAGAGTAGTTCTCCGTCTGAGTATGCGACAAATCCATTTGCTACATCAACCATATTTTTGTGTATACCTGCAACTAGTTCATGTGAACCAAGTAGGTAAGACATTTCGAATTCAAATTCGCTTGTGTCTGTTTGTAGAGAGTTATAGTGTCTGAATACATCAGGTCCCATAATAATTTGTGGTCCTCTATCTCCCTCTCCTAATTCAACGACTGCTCTCATGAAATCATCTCCGCCGACACTTGCTTGCGCAGTATCAACAGTTCTCATTCCATATCTCATAGTAGTTGAAAAACTGTCAGTCCAATCGCTAAAGATTTGGAAACTGTCAGATTGTAGTTCTGTGGTCTTTGTATAATTACCACTTGTAAGTGCTAGTACATTTTCTGAACCGCCATATTCTCTTACATCATTATTATCTGATGTTTGATGCGTATATGTCAGACGCTGGCTGTCATTCATGTTCCAGTCAAGTTTGATTAAGAGATCTTCGTCAAGTAATTCATTGTTCATACCTGAGGCTGATCCTGCATCATAGTTGTAAACAGATTGTGCTAAGTCAATAACTTTATTAGCATTTTCTAGTGATACACCATCAACTTCTCTAAGGGCACCTGATCCAGCTGCTCCCCAAATTCCAGGTTCAGTTTTCTCAAACTTATCATAGTTAATGAAGAAGAATAGTTTATCAGCTATAACGGGGCCGCCAAAAGTATAACCAATTGTTTCCTCGTCAAACTCTCCAATAGTTACAGACTGATCTTCGATTTGATCTCCGACCCAGCTGTCTCCCATTTGAAAGCCATATAAACTTCCTGCAAATTCATTAGTACCTGATTTAGTTACAACATTAACATTACCTGCTGTTGATCCTGAATCTCTTACATCGAAGTCTACTACACTTACATTTACTTGCTCTACAGAGTCAAGTGATATAGGTGAGCGAACTCCTGGATATCCACCATATTCGAGACCGAAGTCATCTGATTGGCCGATACCATCAACACTAAAAGAACTATATCTGGCATTTGCACCAGCAATAGAAATACTTTCTGTGTCGTCTCCATTGAAGCTAATGCTATAAACATTAACAAATGGTTGTGTTGCGACTGCGTCTTTAAGATCTCTCTTAACTGATGCAATCTTTCCGATCTGGTCGGAAGTTAAAGTACTTTTTGGGCCTGTGATAAGACCTGCAGTATTTAACTTAGATGCCGTTACTACAACGTCTTCCATATCAGATCTACTAACAATAAACCTAAGTTTATCAGTTTCTCCGAGTTCTAAGAATACATTGTTGTTGGTGGCGTTTCCTCCTGTGGATTCAACTATTACAGTATAAGGACCACCAACACGCAAATTACGTGCTAGAAAGATACCTTCGCTGTTAGTTGTTTGGGAGGAGACAGAGCCGGACGGCTCGTGGATTACGGAGACTGAAGCTCCTGAGATGGCATTACCAGTTGAACTTAACACAGTTCCTCTGATAGCCGAGGTGGTTTCTTGGGCGAAAACTGGAATCGCTAGAAATACGAAAGCAGATAACCCAAGGAATAGATTTCTAAAAACCATATCTTACTCCTTATTACTTATTGTTGTTAACAACAGTTTATTGAAAGCGTAGGAAGAATATCCTACATATGCGTGTATTATAACAAATTTCACCAAGAATGTCAAGAAATATTTTCGAGTGCATCGTCACGATGTTCCGTGTGCGTCTTTTATGACTTTTCAAAAAATTCCAAAGTTGTACATGTGGGGGAGTCCAGCGCGGCAGCCGATGTCAAGTCAACTAACCGCCCCCTCCTAGCAGAGATTCTTAATCTTGTCAAGGATTTTATAAACACCCTCGACACTTAGACCAGCGATCACATCATCTGTGATCTCTGTTGTATAGCACAACTCCTCTCCGTCAAGGACAGCAATCTCAAAACGATTGATACCCTCACCACTGATGACACTCGCACCATACCCATTGGGGAAAGAAAACTTTGTTTGGTTCTTTCCATAATAAGAATTCTTTTCTACAATAAAAGAATCCAAAGCTACATTAATACTCATATTCTACTCCTTTCCATATTATCAGCTAATTCACAACACGCATCACAAAGGACACGCCCTCCGTCAACATCCGTCTGTCCACATTTAGACTTGACTTCACGAAACGAATACATCGTTTCCACATATCGCACAACCTCCACATTACATTTTGGATTTGGACGAAAACTATATTTAACATCTATATACATATACTACTCCTAGCTAATTAAATCATTTACTATTGCTAACTGAACCAACAAACACCACCCAATTATGAGCATTGCCCAACCAATGAAACTATCTCTCATTATTTGCCACCTCTCAATTTATAAAGATTAAGACTGTTAGACTCAACACCTTTAAGAGCCAAGCGTGTGGCTCTTGCCATACCTTGCTCAACTGTCATTGAAGGTTGATCAAACTTGACACCCTCACTATCGAATGGAAGATCAGCAATCAAAGATTTTCTTCGATTGATTTTTTGTTGTAAGATTTTATTATTCATATATAACTCCTATTTATACTTCGTATTGTCGCATATAATCGCCCTAATGTCAACACCTAAATGCAAAATAATGCAACTTTCTGTGATTATCACCGCAGATCAGACACTTACGAGCGGGCGGGCCCGGGCCCACCTTGACCACTATGTCAAGCTATTACGAACACATAGAACGCCATGACCCATAGAATAAACGCAACCTCTATTGCTTTCCATAACCACCACATCAGCTTAACCTCCCTATAATATATGCCTGTAATATAAGCACAAGAACAGGCACGATTGTTCTAACTAATTCTAAGCTGTGCTTATATCTTCTAATCTTTTGCTCAACATTCTTCATCAGAATGATACCTTAATATCGCCAAAGAGCAACGCTATAATTCCAGCTATTAGAACTATATCAGCACAGACAGACCACACTATATACAGCTTGAATAACCACTTACTAATATTTACCCACATTATATATCTCCCAATTCAATTGCTACACCTATCATGCAACCTGCCACTAAAAAGAAACAGACTGCAAAGATAATACCAAATAGAAACTCATCTCTCATGATGCGTCTCTTAATTCATCGTTAGCTAATTTCATAGCTACTATATCAATCATGCTATCACGACTTAACGCTTTAGGTGATGAGATAGAACCTTTTAACGCAGAGATTAATTCTCTGTTTGACATTTCAGATGCCTCATCGACTTTTCTATCGTAGAGGTCTTGTATTGCTAAATTTGACATATATACTCCTATTTATTTATACCTACAATTATACGCTTATTTGGGAAGATGTCAACACCTAAATGCAAAAAAGAGCAACTTTCTTTAAAAACAACCTTATATCAATGACTTAGGGCGCGCCGTTTGGGCACCGGGCCGACCCGGCCCCGCCAGCCTGAAACCCTTTGCCAGAGCGCGTTTCAGCGATAGGGTCTACTATCAAACAAACCTTATAAACTCATTAAAAACACCTCCTCTGTAGCCCTCTCATAGCAAGGGTTTCAGAGGTGGTCAAAAAATCTGCTCTAAAAAATCTTGCAAAAATAGGTAAAAAATGCTCATTTATGCAACTTTTATGCCAACTTTTTTCAATCGTAAACTACTGATATGCCGTTAAAAATTAAAAAAGAGCAATTATTTTCATTTTAGGGGTTTACAATTTCTCAAAAATGCGTATAATTGTAGGTATGAAAAAAAGCAATAATGCAATAACAAAATCCATTAGCGAGGTATATTATGGAAAAAGCAAAAACTGTGAAAAAAGCAGAAAAAACCAAAGCAACTCTATGCAAAGAAATAGGGCAACAAATGAAACTATCTCAATCAGAGATGACTTCATTAGAGAGAACATCAAAAGAGATGTTGCTCAAAATACAAGGTTGGATATCGTAGCCTTGTTTGGTTGGATAGGCTCAATTTTATTGTGCCTATCCCCTCTTTTCGATTTGGTTGTTTGGTGTTCTCTTGCAATACTAGGTTTATCACTCTTGACATTTCAAGCATACAAAAATAAGGTTTACAATCTTTTATTCTTGAACATCTTTTCAATCATTACATTTTCAATTAAACTTATAGGAATTACACAATGAAAAAACAAATATTTATTTTCGACCTTGACGATACTGTGATTGACTCTAGCCATAGAGCAACTTTAAAATCTGACTGTATCGAACTAGACCTTGATGCTTGGCGTAGAGATAGCACATATGAAAACATTATGAAAGATAGCCTTTTACCATTGGCTAACTTCATGCGTGAATGTATCGCTACTCCTCATGCGTATGTTTGGGTATGTACTGCAAGAAACATGGCACAAGCTGACCATGATTTTTTAGCTAAACATGGATTGACTCCAAATCTTGTATTATCAAGACAACTTGATGATGATAGAGCAGACCACATTTTAAAATACAAAATGATGAACAGACTTCTGAAACTCAAACCTTTCAGAGATTGCGAAACAATATTTTTTGACGACAAGCCAAAAAATCTTCAAGCTGTTATGGACATTATCGACTTCCCATTAAATGCAAATGCTTGCAATGAAATTGGGGCTGTTCCTGTAGAATGGAGCGTTGAAAGATGAATACATATACAATTTATATTATGCGTGTTTCGGGATTGCGTAAGGCACGAGGGTTGAGAAAAATTGGCGTTGCTAAAAATGTTGAACATCGCAGACAATCGATTGAGAATTCTTTACGCAAAGAATTTGGAAAGGATGTTCTTGTTTTTATCGAACACACTTATGAAATACCGAGAAAGGGCAAGGGAGGTTTTAAGGCTTATAACCTTGAACATCAAATTCAAACTTACCTTGCCCCAAAAAATGTGCGTTGGATTTTTAATAAAGGTTCATCAGCAGGAAAATCTGAATGGTTCAGAATTTCAACACCACTTGCTAAAAAATATATAGCGTGTGGTAAAAGGTGGGTTGATACTCACTTCGTGGGGTTGCCTAAAGATTGGGAAAGAAATCCCAATGGGCAACTATTCAAGAAAGGCATTTATTAAGGAGAAAAAAACTATGTCAATATTTAAATCTAATGAGGGAGAAATGGCACGCTTTGAAAGACACATGAAACCGATCAGAGCCATGCAAGAAAATCGTAGACTGAAATTGATCAGAAACGAATTGAAAAAAGAATTGCAACTGCAAAGAAAAGGATTAAGAGCCTTGAAATCTGAGCAAGCAAAACTTGAGCAAGAATTGAAATCGTTTTCACCTCTACAACTTGAACTGCCCTTGAAACGCCTTTAAATAGGGCGTTTCAGAGCGGCGGGCCCGGTCCGAACTTATCGACCGGCAATTCTCATGCCAATAAGCACGCGCGCTGCGCCAAAGTGCCAAACCTAAGTACTAAAACTAAGTACAAATTCGATAGAAGGCCACGCGCAGTGTTTGACGGGGTCTCCGCAGGAGTAAGTACTTACTATCACGAAAACGCCATAAAAAACCCGCTTTCGCGGGTTCTCTTTATCTACCTAACAAGGCAACTATTGTTGCTTTGTTCGCTCTCTCCAAGCTGTTTAGCTCGAATTTTCTAAAGCCAAGTTTGGCTTCAACTTCGCGAACAAGCTGTGCTTTGGTAGGCTCAACTTTTTTATCTTTCGCCATTTTGCTTTCTCCTAAATATGCATCTATTATAAGGGTTTTGGTCGGGTGTGTCAATAGGTCGGCGCAAAATAATAGAAATATTTTTAGGGCAATGTGACCGATTCTAATAGGACTTTGGGCAAACATGACCAAAATAGAAACGAAAGTATAGGGAGGGTCGGTATCGCCTGCGCCAAAGTGCAAAAGCTATAAGTATTAAAACTAAGCGTGCGCGCATGCCTAAGTACTAAAACTAAGTGCAAAGTCTATACAGACAGGCAAGCTTGGCGAGCCTGCGCAACTTTGACCTACCCCTTCCCCACCCTGGTATTATATCAGGTTTTTGCGGGTTTGTCAAGAGTTTACGGCAAATTTATGAGGATTTTTTGCGTTTTTCGGAGATTTTGCCACATCGATGGCGTGGTTTCGCGTCCCGCCCCTCGGCGTTCCTCTGTGCATTTTTATAAATAATTCACATTTTTTATTGACAACGCCAATCAATTCAGATATA
>Ga0208130_1001143_pt1 | contig 13021 bp, 10 predicted proteins | sample ETNtaG_31_FD_185771 | JGI IMG/M metagenome (GOLD analysis project Ga0208130, IMG submission 185771) | Marine microbial and viral communities from oxygen minimum zone, Eastern Pacific Ocean - ETNP201310SV78 (SPAdes) (version 2) | ecosystem: Environmental > Aquatic > Marine > Oceanic ...
AAAAGGTCCTTGCCCTGACGCAGAAGAATACGGGATAATGGAGCGCTTTTCAAACAAGACAGCGGTAGCTCCAACAGCTTCAATATCAATTATTTGTGGCGGGTCAAGCCCTGGTATTGAACCAATTGCTGCAAATGTTTATGCACATAAAACACTGTCAGGAACATTTACAGTTAGAAATCGTCACCTAAAAATTCTTCTCCAAGAAAAAAATCAGGATAATGATGAAGTATGGCTTTCTATTTTATCCAATGGTGGATCAGTTCAACACCTTGATTTCTTATCCGAGCATGAAAAAGATGTCTATAAAACTGCATTTGAAATCGACCAAAGATGGTTAATAGACCTAGCTGGTGATAGATCTGAAATGATTGATCAAGCTCAATCACTAAATGTCTTCTTACCCGCCGATAGTGACAAAGCATATCTGCATGAAGTTCATTATTCAGCATGGAAAAAAGGTGTTAAAAGCCTATATTATTGTCGTTCACTCTCTTTGCAGAGAGCTGAAAATTCTTCTAACCAACCAACCAAAATTGATGTTAAAACTCTTGATGAGGTTGCAGCTGAGTCAAATCCAAATGATTATGACGAATGCCTTGCGTGTCAATAAATAGAATAGAGAGAAAGTTATGTCCCTTCTTGAAGAAAGATTAGTATACAAACCGTTTAAATACCCTTGGGCTTATGAAGCATGGCTAAAGCAACAAAGAATTCACTGGCTTCCTGAAGAAGTTCCTCTTGCCGAGGATGTTAAAGATTGGGAAAAAAATCTTACTGCACCTGAAAAAAATTTATTAACACAAATATTTAGATTTTTTGTTCAAGCTGATGTCGAAGTAAATAATTGCTATATGAAGCATTACTCAAAAGTATTTAAACCAACAGAAGTTCAAATGATGCTTGGTGCATTTTCAAATACAGAGACAATTCATATTGCTGCTTACAGCCATCTTTTAGACACCATAGGTATGGCAGAAGTCGAATACAGTGCTTTTCTTGAATATGAAGCCATGAAAAATAAATTTGATTATATGAGAATGTGGGGTGTCGAAACAAATGAAGATATTGCAAAAACACTCGCAGTTTTTGGGGCCTTTACAGAGGGAGTTCAACTCTTTGCATCATTCGCTGTTTTGATGAATTTTCCTAGACAGAACAGAATGAAAGGTATGGGTCAGATAGTAACTTGGTCAGTTAGAGATGAAACACTTCACACTGAGTCAGCTATAAGATTATTCAGAACATTTGTTGAAGAGAATCCTTCAGTTTGGAATAGTGAAGTAAAAGAGGAAATCACAAAAGCCTGTGCAACAGTAATTGAGCATGAAGATGCTTTTATTGATTTAGCATTTGAATTGGGTGGTGTAGAAGGTATGGAGGCAAGTGAAGTTAAAAATTATATTAGATATATTGCTGATAGAAGATTAACGCAACTTGGTTTACCAGAACTATTCAAGATCGAAAAAAATCCATTGCCATGGATGGATGAGATGCTAAATGCTGTAGAACACACAAACTTTTTTGAAGGAAGAGCTACAGAATACTCAAGGGCAGCAACAACTGGAAGTTGGTCTAAAACATTTGAAGAAGCTTTTGGAGCATAAATTTAATCTAGTGAGATCTTTTTCCATCAAAAACGCAAACAAAGTATAATTCATTCTCGCTATTATTAAATACTCTGTGATGAACATCATCTTCAATTAGGACAATATCCCCATTAGTAACAGAAAAATTCTCTTCTTTACCATCAGGGTAAGTAAGTGTCATATTCCCAACTCCAGAAACAAAGATATAAACCTCTTCTTGACCCGCATGTTTGTGACCGGTAGTTGAATGTCCAGGGTTAAGCTTAGTACTACTAAGGACAAGATTGTTGAGAGTTGTATTATCAATAACTTTATAGCGTTCATCTTCTTTTGCTATAACGCCACTAACGTCAAAATTACCTGAAAGTTTCATAAAATCCCTTTTAATTATCTTTAGTTAATTAAAGCTTAACTAAAGTCTTACCAACATTCTCACCTGTGAAAATCTTCTTATACGATACCAATACATTCTCAAGGCCCTCAGTAATATCTGCCTTAAACTTTAATGAACCTTCTTTATACCATTCAGCCAACATCGACTCAATCCTAGGGCCATCCTCTAAGAAGTCTGGACAGAAAAAACCTGTAATGGTTGCTCTTTTCATTAATAATTGATCAAAATTATCTGGGCCAGGTAACCTAGCTCCCTCTTTATTGTACTGGGCTAAAAGACCGCACAAGGGTATACGTGCATTCAAAGCTAAATTTTGCATAACTATATCAAGAATATCTCCAGCAACATTATCAAAGTATATATCAACACCATCAGGACAATGCTTCTTCAATGCCTCGTCAAGATTTTCTGTTTTATAATTGATAGCAATATCAAAACCCAGATCTTTAGTTAGCCATTCACACTTTTCTTCGCTACCAGCTAAACCAATAACTCTACATCCTGCTTTTTTTGCAATTTGACCAGCTAAAGAGCCGGTAGCCCCTGCAGCTGCGGAAACCAGAAAGTTCTCTCCTGGTTTTGGTTTTCCTACTTCCATAACGCCAACATAAGCAGTCCATCCGTTTAAGCCTAAGGCAGAAAGGTATGCTTCATCGCAATCAAGGCCTTTTTCCAATACAAGAAAGGAATCTGAATCAACATTAGCAAAATCGGCCCACTCACCGAAACCTCTAACTAAATCACCTTCTTTAAAATTAGGGTTTGAGGATTTAACAACCTCAGCTAAACAAACACCAACCATAGAAGAGCCTAACTCAATAGGTGGCTGATATGAATCTTGACGATCACTCATCCACATTCTGGTACCTGCATCCATAGAAATAATTTTTAGCTTTATTTGTATTTGTCCGTTAACTGGGTCACCTATTTCTTCATCCACTAGCTCTAAAGCTTCCTCAAAATTAATCCCATCTGGTCGAGCATTTAATTTCCATACTTTTCTTTTCATATCATCACCTTTTAGAAAATAATATCTTTAGGCTTAACACCATCAAAATATTTATCCTGAATTTCTCTCATTTTTTTTGTTGCCCCATCAGAATTTACAATTGATTGAAACAAATCTTGTTCACTCCTTAAAGCTTCGGTTAAAGGAAGCTCGAGACTATCATTTAAAATTTTTTTTAACAATACGAGAGCATCTTTTGGCTTTTTAGCTAATTCATTTGCTAAATCTTTAGAACATTCCAAAGAACTACCCTTTTTTGTTAGCTTATTAATTCCTTTTAACTCATACATTTGTTCTGCAGAAAATTCATGTCCTAAAAAAACTAATTCTGCTGTTTTTGTTGGTCCGATTAATCTTGCAACTCTGCTTGTTCCACCAAGTCCTGTAGTTAAATTCAAATCAATCTCAGGTTGGCAAAACTTAACACCTTCTTCTGCTATTCTAAAATCACAAGCCCACCCTATTTCTGCTCCACCACCTGATGCTCTGCCATTTATGCATGCTATAGAGATTATATCAGGATGAGTAATCTCTTTCATTAAACGAAACCAGGAAACTCCAGGAGCAGTGGTTTCTCTACCCTCATAAATTGCTAAAATATCTTCTAACCATGCGTGTTCAAACCAATGATCATTTAAACCCGATGCCAAAATAAAAATATTACTACCATTTTCTCTTGAGCTTTTTATCTCTAAATATAAATCCTCTGCAGCCTTCCAAGTAATATTATTATTAACTTCGGGATTATTCATTGTTAAAACAATGACGCCATTGGATAGTATTTCTTTATCAATTATTTTTTTCATTTTCTTCAAGTAAAATTTAGCATGAAAAATAAAAAAAGCCACCCAGCCGGAACTAGGTGGCTTAAAATATAAAATATTATTTTTATTAAACGTTGTCTAAAGCTTTTGATAAGTCAGCTATAATATCATCGATATGCTCTATACCCACTGATAAGCGAACATAACCAGGTGTTACCCCTGAAGCAATTTGTTCATCTTCAGTTAACTGACTATGAGTTGTACTTGATGGATGTATTGCCAAGCTTCTAGCATCGCCGATATTAGCTACATGATAATGTAACTCTAATCCGTCAATAAATTTCTTACCAGCTTCTGCACCACCAGCTAATTCAAATCCAACTAGTCCGCTATACCCACCTTTCAGAGCAGCATCAGCTCTAGCTTTGGATTCACCAGATTGAAGGCTTGGATAAATGACTTTACTTACTTTATCATGATTATCCAAGAATTCGGCTACGCTTTGACCATTTCTTGAATGTTCTCTTATTCTTAAAGGAAGCGTTTCTAAGCCTTGAAGGAATTGAAAAGCATTCATAGGACTCATAGCACCACCTAAATCTCTTAGAATAGTTGTCCTAGCTTTCAAAATATAGGCAATTGGTCCTAGTGGTTCTGCTGCAACTGTAAATACTGCACCATGATAAGATGGATCAGGAGTATTTAGAGCAGGCTGTCTATCACCAGCACCAGCCCAATCAAAGTTTCCTCCATCAACAATTAGACCACCAATTGAAGTACCATGACCACCAATATATTTAGTTGATGAGTAAACAACAACTGCTGCTCCAAGTTCAAATGGCTTACATAAAATTGGTGCAGCTGTATTATCGACAATTAGAGGAATTCCAAGTTTTCTCCCGATATCTGAAACCTCTTTAATAGGAAAAACTTCTAACTTAGGGTTAGGTAAAGTTTCTGCAAAATAAGCTCTTGTATTATCATCTGTAGCTTCAGCAAATGCATTTGGATCTTTTGGGTCAACAAAACGTACTTCAATACCCATATCTTTAAATGTATTATTTAACTGATTCCATGTTCCACCATATAGGTCTGTTGAAGAAACAATATTATCACCAGCCCTAGCAATATTTTGTAAGGCATAAGCTGTAGCAGTTTGTCCTGAGGCAACGGCTAATGCAGCAGCACCACCCTCTAATGCAGCTATTCTTTGCTCAAGCACATCACATGTGGGATTCATAATTCGAGAATATATATTTCCTAATTCTGATAATGCAAAAAGGTTAGCGGCATGCTCTGTAGAGTCAAACTGATAACTAGTTGTTTGATGGATTGGAACAGCAACTGAGTTAGTTGTCGGATCAGAACGCCACCCTGCATGAAGGGCAAGCGTTTCGGGGTTTTTACTATCTGTAGTCATTTTTTATCTCCTTTTTTTACTGAGAGATAAAAAAACCCGGGTTTACCCGGGTATCCCCCAGTCATTTTTAGCGATTTTTTTTCACGTGGACGCAAGCCGACTGGCTCAAATCACCACGCATTCATTTCTGAATTGTCATAAACTTATAATTATTATTATTTAAAGTCTAGTATTTTTATTAAGTTCGCTTAAAGCAGAGTAAACCAATGTTTGTGCTTGCGGTCTTATTGGATATCGACCAGAAGGTATTAACTGTGTTAATAAAATAGCGAAAAGGTTTTCTTGAGGATCTATCCAAAAGAAAGTGCTTGCCATCCCACCCCAAGAAATTGAACCGAGTGATAATGGTGACATAGACTTTACTGGATCAATTAAACTGGAAAATCCAAGACCAAATCCTGCTCCGTCATATCTTACCTCAGAAAAATTATCATCACCCATTTCACTCATTGTTTGATTATTTGGTAGATGGTTTTCTCTCATAAACCTGACTGTTATTGGACTTAATAATTGTTTTCCGTCAAAATAACCTTCATTAAGTATCATTTGGCAAAAATTTGCATAATCAGCTAAAGTTGAACACAAACCGCCACCGCCTGATAAGAAATTTCTTTTTTTCGAAAAAATATCTTCACCGCCCTTGTAGCAACGTTTAAGTTTATTTCCATTTTTTGAAACTAATTCCTGATAACAATCCACAAAACGATCATGCTTATCTTCTGGAACATAAAAATCTGTATCAATCATATTTAAAGGCTTAAAAATATTATCGTGAAGAAAATCATCAAGCCTAAGCCCAGAGACAACTTCAATAATTCTACCAAGGATATCTATAGAAATTGAATAATTCCATTTTGAACCTGGATCAAATGTAAGAGGTAACGAAGATGCAGTATTTGAAAACTCATCAAGTCCCATTTCTTCTTTTGTTTTAGGATTTTTTGCAGATGCTAAACCACTTGTATTATAAAGTTTTATGACGGGATGACCCAGCATAAATCCATAAGTCATACCTGAAGTATGTGTTAACAAATCTCTAATTAAAATTGGTTGGCTAGGGTCCCGAACACTATAATTTTCAACATCGCCACCATCCCAAACTTTAATATTTTTAAATTCTGGAAGATATCTAGATACTTCATGCTCTAATCTTAATAATCCTCTTTCATATAGCATCATTATGGCTGTAGAGGTAATTGGCTTCGTCATTGAGAAAATTCTGTAAATTGAATCATGGCTTAATTCGGTTTTATCCTCAACACTCGCAAGTCCTTGAGAGGATAAATGCGCAATTTGGTTATCTCTTGAAACCAAAAGAGTAAAATTTGGAAGTTTTGACTTATCCAAATATGAAGAAAAATATCCAGGGATATAAGCTAATCGTTCACTATTAAAGCCTAAGTCAAACTCATTCTTATTACTTTGTTTATAATTTTTTATTTTTTCTTGATACATTAATTACTCAACTTCACCTAATAACTCTCGATCCAAGGCTATATGTTTCCTTTTAAGATCTCTAATGCTTTGACACCCTAAAAGTTGAAGATTTCTTTTAACCTCAGAGGCCAAAACATCTATTGCAATACCAACTCCCTCTTCACCTTTAGCAGCTAAACCATATACCCAAGGTCTTCCAATTAAACAGGCATCTGCACCAAGAGCAATGGCTTTAATAATATCAGAACCCCTTCTAATCCCTCCATCAATTAATATTTCAACCCTTTTATCAACAGTCTTGGCAATTCCAGGTAAAACATCTATAGGCGCTGCAGCGCTATCAAGTTGTCGTCCACCATGATTAGAAATTACAATGGCTGATGCACCAATTTCTATAGCTCTCTCTGCATCAGCAGAATTCATAACACCTTTAATAGCGAATGGACCTCCCCACATAGAAGCAATTTCTTTTGCCTCTTCCCATGTAACTGAGGGATCAAATTGTTGATTCATATATGTCATAATATTACTAAGATTTTTCTTCGTACCAGTAAAACGCTCTTTAACATTTGCAAATTTTATTTTTGGTCCGAAAATAAAATTCCACCACCATGTTGGATGAAAAGCAGCGTCAATAATAGAAGCTAAAGTTAGGCGGGGCGGAACTGTCATACCACTTCTAAGGTCTCTTTCTCGTTTTCCACCAACAGGTACATCTACAGTTAACATAATTGCCTTATATTTTTTTTCCTTACACCTCTTGATAAAATCATAACTAATTTCTCTATTTTTCCAGACATACATCTGATACCAAACTGAACCATCTGATGCGTCCGCATAATCTTCAATATTTGTGCTTGCTATAGATGATAGTGTAGAAGGAAAATTTCTTTTTGATGCAGCTCTTGCTACAGCTGGTTCACCTGAATGATGAAAAAGATATGAAATTGCTGTCGGCCCTAATGCAAAAGGATAAGGCATTTTTGTTCCTAAAACCTCTGTTTCTGTATCAACATCTGCAACATCTATTAGGGCATCTGGTATAAGCTTCCATTTCCTATAGGCATTTCTATTATTTTTTTTAGTTAATTCATCTTCTGCAGCACCGTCAGCATAATCAAAAACTGCCTGTGGAACTCTCCTTTTTGCAAGAAGCCTCAAATCGTCAATATTGTAGTATTTGCTCAAGAGTATTTCCTATTTTAATTAAGTATTTATATCTAAAACAACTTTTATTGCACCAGATTTTCTGTCCGCAGCCGTTTTAAAAGCTTCCTGGGCAGCATCTATAGGAAATCTATGAGTTATAATTTTTGATACAAGCTCTTTAAAATCAAAAAGCATTTTTGCTGCAATATCAATATCACGCCCACCAGGACCTAATCCATAACAACGAGATGTATGATATGAAGCCTCTTTATTTACAGCAGGAATACCTGGAATTTGAATATCATCCCAGGCAACTGCTAATCCAATTATTTTTCCTTGAGGTTTAAGAAGTTCAATACATTTTTGAATTGCATCAGCTGAACCTACACAGTCAACAACTCTATCATATACTCCACTTGGTTCTTTTACGCCGCACATTTCAGCTGCTTGAAATTGATGTTCATATCTAGCAAAAAGATCAACTTCGCAACCCATTGCTTTAGCTGCAAAAACTGCGCACTGGCCAATAGACCCCCCACCAACAACAGCAACCCTATGGCTTGGCTCAGTTTTAGTTAGTACATACCCATGAACTGCAACAGCTATAGGTTCAACAAGACAAGATATTTTTGGATCCATTTCCTGATTCAACTTAACAAGGCTATGCTCTGGAACAATAATTTCCTCAGCCATTCCTCCGTCAGAGGTAAGGCCTATCATATCAGCCTCATCAGCAGAGCAAAGGTTATAATCTCCAGATTTACAAACTTCACATTTTCCACAATATTTTAAAGGTTCAATGGCTACAAGAGTTCCGTCAGTTAGATTACCAGTCATCTCATGACCAGCAATATGAGGAAAGTGTCCATTACTATCCAACATATGAATATCTGTTCCACAAATACCGCAGGAATTTATCTTGACCAGAATCCCTTCACCTGAGGGTTTTGGTGCATTAATCACATTAACCTTGCCTTCAGAATAATTTACAGCTTTCATAAAATTTCCTTAATCTGATAAGTCATAATATAAGATTTAACTTGCAAATCCATACCTTAAATATAATCTCGCTAATATGGGAAGTAATAGCAATACTATATATGATATTATTATTCTTGGAGCAGGTGTCTCAGGAATAGGAATGGCACATAGTCTCCTCAAAAAGAAAGATCAAACATTTTTAATCCTTGAAAAAAATGACGGTGTTGGAGGAACATGGAGAAATAACACATACCCAGGATTGTGTTGTGATGTTCCATCACATTTTTATTCCTATTCATTTTCAATGAATCCTAATTGGTCTAAAACTTTTCCTGAACAATATGAAATACTTGAGTATCTAGAAAATGTAACTGATAAATTTAAAATAAGGCCACATATAAAGTTTAATAGTGAAGTAAAAGAGTCAAAATATAATCAAAAAGATAAATACTGGGAGACATATTTATTTAATGGTGAAGTTTTCAGATCTCGATCATTGGTAAGTGGCCTTGGACAACTTAATAAACCCAAATATCCTGAAATAAATGGTTTAAAAGATTTTAATGGGCACACCTTTCACAGTGCACAATGGGATCATAATTATAATTTAGAGGGGAAAAAAGTAGCCGTTATTGGAAATGGACCAAGCGCAATTGGCTTTATTCCTAAAATAGCAGAAAAAGTAGAACAATTAACTATTTTCCAAAGAAGTAATAATTGGATAGTTCCTAAACCTGATAGGCAATATGGTTCATTCGAAAAATTTTGTTTAAGAAATATTCCTCTTTTAGCAAGAATGTACAGATTTTATTTTTATTTAACTCAAGAAAGAAACTATTTAGCTTTTTACTATAAACATAACAAGGCAGTAAAAATTTTTGAAAAGGTTGTTTCAGCTATTCTTACTAGATTTAAATTATTTAAATTCGAGGATGTATATAAAGCTGGGGCTTTTATGCTAATTGACGAGCAAATTAGTGATGAAAAATTGAAGAAAAAACTAATACCTGATTACCCAATAGGTTGTAAAAGAATAATACCAACTAATGACTATTATCCTGCAATTTGTAGAGATAACGTTTGCCTTGAAACATCATTAATAGATAAAATTGAAGGTAATCAAATAATAACTAAAGATGGAAATCATCATGAGATAGATGTGATTATATTTGGCACAGGTTTTGAAGCTAATATTTTTATATCTCCAGTTAAAATTATAGGATTAAATGAAGTAAAACTAGATGATGTATGGTCTAATGGAGCCGAAGCATACAGAGGAGTGATGGTACCAAACTTCCCTAACTTTTATATTTGTTATGGTCCAAATACAAATACTGGACATGTTTCAATAATTTATATGATTGAGTCACAAATAATGTTCATAATGAAATGCCTAAAATACTTAAAAAATAATAAACTAAATTACTTAGATGTAAAAAATACAGCCATGGAGTCGTATAATAATAAACTACAAAAGAAACTCAGCGAAACAGTTTGGGCATCTAATTGTGGTAGCTGGTATAAGACGGAAGAAGGAAAAATAATTAATAACTATCCTGGCTATGGAACAGAATATTATTTTATGATGTCCCGTCCAAATTATAATGAGCTAAATGCCGAATAGAAAATTACTCTTCAAATAAATCCTTAAAATCTCTAAAATTATTCAATATCTCAGGGTTGATTAACGCCTCAGTATTTTTAATTTCTTTACCGTGAATTATATCTTTAACAGCAAGCTCAGAAATTTTACCGGATCTTGTTCTAGGAAAATCATCTACTTGAAAAATTTTTGACGGTACATGTCTTGGACTGGCTTTCTGTCTTATTAGTGATTTAATTTCAATATTTAACTCATTATCAAGTAGGATCCCTTCCTTCAAAATTAAATATAGAATTATTCTTTGATCCCCCTCCCAATCCTGACCAACAGCGAGTGCTTCTTTTACCTTTCCATGATTTTCTACATGTCGGTATATTTCAGCGGTGCCAATTCTAATTCCACCAGGATTTAAGGTTGCATCAGATCTTCCTTCAACAATAAAAGTTTTTCTATTTGTTTTAATAACAAAATCACCATGGTGCCAAACATTTGAATACTTTGTAAAATAAGCTTTTTTATATTTTTCATCACCCTTATCATTTAAAAATTCTATTGGCATTGATGGAAAAGGCTTTACACATACCAATTCTCCAGCCTCATTTATAATATCATTATTCTGACTCTTCCATGATTGTGTATCCATACCTAAAATAGCACATTGAATTTCCCCCCGAAAGACAGGCAGACAAGGATTGCCACCTACAAAACAAGCAACCAAGTCTGTTCCGCCCGACATAGATGATAATTGAACATTATCTTTTACATTTGAGTAAACCCAATCATATCCAAGCGGCCCAAGCGGTGAACCGGTTGAAGCAATTACTCTTAAACTTGATAAGTTAAAATATTTTTTTGGTTCGGCATTAGCCTTTGCTAGGCTATCTATATATTTTGCCGACACACCTAAAAAAGTAAGTTTTTCTGTATCAGCAATTTTAAATAATATATTCATATCTGGTTCAACTGGTGAACCATCATATATTACTAGAGTAACTTCTTTGGCTAGTGCTGAAACCATCCAATTCCACATCATCCAACCACAAGTGGTGAAATACATTATTCTATCATCTTTTCTAAAATCACAGTGATATGTATGTTCTTTGATATGCTGAAGAAGTACTCCTCCTACAGAATGAACAATACACTTTGGTTTTCCAGTTGTTCCACTTGAATATAAAATATACAGGGGCGAATTAAACGGGACTCGCTCAAAATTAATTTTTTTTGTTTTATTTTTTTTTAAAATATTGTTCCAAGATAAACTTTCTTCCTCTTTATTTTTTGAGAGGTAATTAACAAAAACCAATTCATTAATTGATGAAATAGACTTTTTAACCTCAATCGTTTTTTTCTTAATTTCAAAAATTTTCCCTCCATAGCCATAGCCATCACATGAAATTAAAATTTTTGGCTTACTTTGGCCAAATCGATCAAGAATTCCTTCAATACCAAAATCAGGTGAGCAAGAAGTGAAAACGGCTCCTAAAGATGAAGCTGCTAACATGGTAATAATTGTTTCTGGGCAATTTGGAAGTAATGTTGCTATACAGTCACCTTTTTCCACGCCTACTTCCTTCATCCATTTAGCTAATGAAGCAACGTTTTCTCTAAGTTGTTTTAAAGTTAAACTAAAGCTATCTCTTCCTTCACCATGAAAGCTAATTGCTTGACGATTCTCATCACCAACAAGAAGATTTTCAGCAAAATTTAATTCCGCATCAGGAAAAAAAGAAGCTTTTCTTATATCCTCGTTTGAAGAAAATACCTCTTCGCCAAAATTACCAATGACATTATTACCTTCCCAAACCTCTCTCCAAAAGGTATCAAGATTATTCACACTCCAATTATGAAGCGAGGCATAATCAAGACTTTCATCATCTTTCACGAAGCCAAAAGTTTTACCTAGCTTCATCATTGACGAAGAATGCATGATTTCTTTATCTGGATTCCATAAAATCTTATTCATAGCTTAATAATCATATGAACAAGGCTTATTGACAATCCCATAAAAAATGACAATCTGATTATTTATTGAAATCAGGAAACCTTATGAAAAATAAACCAATTATAATAATTGGTGCTGGTATTAGCGGATTAACTCTAGGCTTAGCTCTTTTAAAAAAAAATATTAATGTTCAAATTTTTGAAAAAGAAAAAGAAATTGAACAAAGAGGTGCGGGGATAAACATTAGCCCGAATGGAAGCTCAATTTTATATAATTTAGGGCTAGAAGAAAAAATCAACTCTATAGCTTGTAAACCAAAGAATATAGAACTGAGGAATTTCAATAATGGTTTGTTACTAGCTAAACAAAACTTAAACAACAGCTGTGAAAAAAAATTCAAATATCCCTTTTTTCAGACTCAAAGAAAGGATGTAATTAATATTTTATTTGATGAAATAAACAAAATTAATTCAGAAATTATTTTTTTTGGATATGAGCTTAAGGAGTTCGAAGAGAAAAAAGATCATGTGAGTATAAAATTTAATAATGATCATAAAATTGAGGGGTCATTAATTATAGGATGCGATGGAATCAATTCTAAAGTAGGAGAAGTTTTAAACCCAAATGTAACAAGTAAATTTTCAAATATTATTGCTTGGAGAGGTGTTATCAAAATGGAGGGTCTATCAGAAAAAGTTAGATCACTACCACCTACTATATGGATGGGTAA
>Ga0208130_1001145_pt1 | contig 13003 bp, 9 predicted proteins | sample ETNtaG_31_FD_185771 | JGI IMG/M metagenome (GOLD analysis project Ga0208130, IMG submission 185771) | Marine microbial and viral communities from oxygen minimum zone, Eastern Pacific Ocean - ETNP201310SV78 (SPAdes) (version 2) | ecosystem: Environmental > Aquatic > Marine > Oceanic ...
CTTTCCTGTCAACAGCTGTTTGCTCTTCACGGAATTTCTGAATTAAAACAATCTCTTCATCACTTAAATGATAATTTTCTTCTTTCATATTATGTCCTTCGATCAAGTGCTATATACATAAAAATATTTCCTTTAAAAAAGTTAAAAATAACTTGAATTGTTATTGATAATGATTATCATCAACTTCTGATAATGATAATCGTTATCATTATTATAAACAATAATTATATTTGAAATTTTAATTTCAGAAAGGTTAGGAAAAATTATGTCTAATTATAAAAACCTGCTCTATGCGGTTCTCTTTGCATTCAGTGCCTCAATAGTGATGCCTGTGTCTGCACAAAGTAATGGTGATGATGAGCAAGATTCAGATGTAGAAGAAATAGTTGTCAAAGGTAAAGTACTCTACTCTGATCAAGTTAATGCATTAAAGACTCCTGTCAGAATCTTAGATGTTCCTCAAACGCTATCAATTGTCACTGACGTCGATATTAAAAAACAAGGCTTTCGGGAACTTGGTGATATCGTAAGATACACGCCAGGTGTAAACACCTCTCAAGGTGAAGGACACAGAGATTCAGTAGTATTTAGAGGTGTTCGATCGACAGCTGACTTTTACCTCGATGGTGTCAGAGACGATGTTCAGTACTATCGTTCTCTATACAATCTTGAACAAGTTGAGATTCTCAGAGGCCCCAATGCCCTATTATTTGGCCGTGGCGGTACTGGCGGTATGATTAATCGTGTTACCAAAAAAGCAGTGGTAGGCGAAGAATTTGGCTTAGTTGATTTTGGTGCTGATACTTTTGGTGCATTTGATGTCGCAGCTGATTATAACTGGCAGACAGCCGATAATACAGCGCTTAGAGTCAATGTCCATGTTGATTCACTGGATAATCACAGAGATCTCTATGAAGGCGATCGAACTGGGTTCAATCCTACGATGAGGATACAAATGAGCGATCAAACAACTGTTGATCTTTCATATGAGTACGCTGACCATGAAAGAGTCATTGATAGAGGAATTCCAACTGAGAATGGCAGACCTGTCGAATCTTTAGAGAAGATAACTTTTGGTACTTCGGATATAAATCTTACTACGCTTGAAGCTCATATTCTTCGTGCGAATATAAGTCATGAGTTTTCTGATTCGAGGAAAGGAAATCTGATAATCCAATCAAGTGATTTTGAAAAAAGATATACAAACCTTTATGCATCTGGATACGACGGCACATTGGTTACGCTCGATGGATACGATGATCCAACTGAGAGAGATAATTTAATTGTCTCAGGAAATATCGTCAGTGAAATTGAAATGGGTGCAACCACTCATACTCTTTTGATTGGTGCAGAGTCCATTGATACAGATAACAAAAATCTTCGCTATGACACATACTGGTCTACCACAGGCAGTGACAAAGAAACCTTCCAAATAACAAGACCTTTGGATATTTCAGTCAATTCAGCTGGTGTTGCGACTACTGTTGACTTTGTCACGAAGTTGAAAAGTCAAACAGAATCTGACATCAAAGTGAAGTCATTGTTTATACAAGATCAGATTGATGTATCAGAGAACTTAAAGCTTCTCCTTGGAGGTCGATTTGATAGCTTTGATATCACAGTGACGGACATAAAAGGCGGGTCAGCAGAATCTAGAAAAGATGAGGAATTTTCACCACGTGCAGGAATCATATATAAGCCACAGGATAATGTTTCTCTTTATCTCAGCTACAGCGAAAGCTTTCTCCCAAGGTCAGGCGAGCAGTTCAAGAAACTCTCATCTAGCAGTGCTAAATTGGATCCAGATGTTTTCGAAAGCACAGAAATTGGTGTGAAGTATGATATCTCACCTGAGCTTAGCTTTACTGCAAGTTACTTTGATAGTGAGCAGGTTCTAGCTACACCAGATGATACTGGTGAAGGGGCTGAAATCATAGGGCTTCAAGTAGATGGTTTTGAATTACAGCTTAAAGGTCAAGTGAATGAGAAGCTCTTTATGGCACTTGGCTATAGCAATATGGATGGTCAAACCAAATCTGGCGGAGAGCCAAGAGAAATCCCTAACAGTACTTTCTCATTATGGGCAATGTACCAAGTGAATGATCGATTCAGCTGGGGTCTTGGAATGACACGTCAAGGCGAATCAAATATCAGCAATGATAAGCCTGGATTGATACTTCCTGATTATTCAAGAATTGACTTTGCAGTGAACTATGATGTGTCTGAGGATCTGCAAGTTTCATTAAATGTTGAGAATCTGGGTGATGATTTATATTTCCCTCACTCGCACAGCACGCATCAAGCGTCTGTAGGTGAAGGAATAAATGCTCGTCTCTCAGTTAGAAGAAGATTCTAATCGCATTTAATTTGGTGTCTCGTGATAAAAAGCAGAAAATCACCCCCCCGCTTTTATCTGAGTACCGATTTAGCAGTGGAGCTCAATGATCTAACAATCATTCCCTCTAACTACCTGAGCTCCACTGTTATTTTGAACATTAATCACAGATTTTATTTGATAAAAATTTAGATCTGATTAAAATTAATTTAAATGAAAATGATTATCATTTAAATTTAGAAGAGCAAGCTGGAGTAACACTCATACCTTAACCTTTACCTGGCTTGCTTTTCTTCAAAGGCTTAAAAAATGTATTTCAAAGTAAATAATTTAATCAAAAGCTTGATAGCAATTTCTCTTCTCTTTTCGCTGTCAGAAATTGTTGCAAGCGAAGTGAATATCTACACATCAAGGCATTATGATTCTGATAATTTACTTTATGAAGATTTTACAAAAGCCACTGGTATTAAAGTCAATATCATATCTGGTAAGGGTGAAGCTTTAATTGAGAGAATTAAATCTGAAGGCAAAAATTCAGCTGCAGATATATTCTTTACAGCCGATGCAGGAAATCTATGGAAACTTCAGAAGGATGGTCACTTTAGGAGCATCATATCAGAAAGAATTATTAACGCCATTCCAAGCAATCTTCGTGGGCCAAAAAATGAATGGGTCGGGATTGCAAAAAGAGCAAGGGTGATATTTTATCATCCAGAAAGAGTTTCATCTGATGAGGTAAACAATCTGTCTTATGAAGACCTATCAAGTGAGAACTGGAAAGGAAGGATTGTTGTAAGAAGCTCAAATAATATTTATAACCAATCTTTGGTTGCTTCTCTTATTTCGAATTTAGGAATAGAAAAAACAGAAAAGTGGGCCAAAGGGTTTGTTTCTAACTTCGCACGAAAACCTCAGGGTAACGATAGATCTCAAATCTTAGCAGTCGCCAATGGTGAGGCAGATATTGCAATTGCTAATAGTTATTATTATGGCCTCATGCTCTCGGGTTCAGCTGGACAAGATCAAGAAGATGCAGCAAAGAAAGTAAAAATGCTTTTCCCAAATCAAAATAATAGAGGAACACATGTCAATATAAGTGGTGCTGGAATCCTAAAATTTTCAAAAAATCAAAAAAATGCAGAAGTTTTCTTGGAATTCCTTCTCTTGCCAAAAGTCCAAGAACACATTGTAAATAATACATTCGAATATCCAATAATTGACGAGATATCCCCGAGTCCATTTATTTCTCAATTTGGAATCTCTTTTCTTCAAGATCAAACTCCAGCATCTGATTTCGGTAAATTTAATTCTGATTCAATAAAACTAATGGACCGAGCTGGCTGGAAGTAGCAGGAACATTAGATTTACTTATTCATAAGCTATCTGCTAAATTTCATTTAATTGGCATTTTATGAGGTACCTTGTGAAAAGAATAAATAATCTCAGTTTCTGGATCGTCTTCCCAGCAATTGTATTTATCTTTTTTCTAATTCCCGTCCTTGCAGTTTTATCTAGTGTGGTTGGAGATTATTCTGACAACTGGAATCATTTATATAATTTCGTATTATTTGATTACATTAAAAACTCGTTATTCCTCGTCATTGGTGTATCTATCATTACATTAATTGTTGGTACAGGGACTGCTTGGCTGGTTTCAAATTTTAACTTCTTTGGAAAGCGTTTCTTTGAGTGGGCATTGATACTTCCGTTATCGATACCCCCTTATATTCTTGCATATACATTTACTGGTTTGTTTGACTCATATGGAACATTGAATAATCTTGTAAGAAATATATTTGAACTCGATCAGAGTTTTATTTTCTTTCCAAATATTAGAAACATTTTTGGTGCAATCATCGTTTTCTCATTTACCTTGTATCCATATGTTTATCTTGTTTCTCGATCCGCATTCCTTAACCAATCGAGGACGGTACTGGAATCAGGAAGAATATTGGGCTTAAGCAGATTTGAAGCTTCCTTTAAACTTGCAATGCCAATGATCAGGCCTGCAATTATTGGTGGATTAATGCTCGTAATAATGGAAACTTTATCTGATTTCGGAGCAGTGGAGCATTTTGCAATTCCAACGTTCACTACCGGAATTTTTAGAACATGGTTCGGAATGGGTGACCTTACTACAGCTATGCAATTGTCTTCTTTTTTATTGTTATTTATCTGCATCTTTCTTTTTATAGAAAATAGATCAAGAAAAAATGCTGAGTATGTCTCGAATTCAACAACGCATACTCCGATTAAAGTTGAACAACTTAATAAAAATTACTCAATGTTTGCATTCATATTTTGCCTCTTACCTCTCTTCATAGGTTTCATACTGCCAGTCTCTGAGTTGATTGTTTGGGCGATATACTATAATCCATCATTTTTTAATGAGGCATTTTTGACTTCTGCAATCAATACAATAACTTTGGCTCTTATTGCAGCTATTCTGTGCTCTATCATTTCAATTCTGATTAATTTTTCGATTCGAATAAACCGCAATAGTATCTTAAGATTTCTCAGTTCATTTTTATCGCTTGGATATGCTTTGCCTGGTTTAATATTGGCAGTGGGAATTGTTCAGACTTCAACATTTATAGATTCAAGTTTGCTAGAAAAAACAAGCTTTGCGATCACAGGAAGCCTATTTGGATTGGTGCTTGCATATATTATTAAATCTTATGCTCTATCAAACAATACGATCAGTTCTGGCATGGAGAAGATCAGTAGCGGCATAGACGACTCTGCGAGAATTCTAAAGTCTACAGGATGGAATCTGCTCGGTAGAATTCATTTTCCACTCCTAAAAACGAGCTTTTTTACAAGTATTTTGCTTGTGACCTCTGAAGTGGTTAAAGAGCTACCAGCGACTCTGATTCTTAGACCTTTTAATTATGATACCCTCGCTGTTTCAGCATATATATATGCGGCAGAGGAAAGAATGAGAGACGCTGCAGCGCCTTCGATTGCAATTATTCTCGTAGGTCTAATACCAATAATTATCATCACTAGAATGATAAGATCTAATCAGAAATATTAATTTAAATAATGAAACCAATCCTTGAAATAGAAAATTTATCTCATTCATATGATTCTGAAAATATGAATCTCTCAGATATATCTTTTAGTGTGATGTCTGGTGAATTTGTTTCAATTTTAGGACCATCAGGCTCTGGCAAGAGTACGCTCTTGAGAGTAATTGCAGGTTTAGAAAGACAGTCAAGCGGAACTATAAGGATCAATGGCAATGTTGTTTCAGATGATGAACAATATTTTGAGCCAGAGAGGAGAAATCTGGGCCTTGTTGTTCAGGATAAATCTCTATTCCCACACTTAAATGTCCTAGAAAATGTCATGTTTGGCATTAAAAATAGAAGCGATAAAAATCTGATTGCGAAAGAATTAATTACACTCTTTAAAGTTTCTGAACATGAAAGTAAGTATCCCAATGAGCTCTCTGGAGGTGAACAACAAAGAGTGGCATTAGCTAGATCATTGGCCCCAGATCCTCAAATACTTCTATTGGATGAGCCGTTTAATGGATTGGATGACACATTAAAAAATGAACTGTATAGAGAGACAAAAAATATTATTCAAGCTAAAGGGATTACTGTGCTAATGGTGTCTCATGATAAAAAAGAAATTGAAGTTCTTTCTGACAAAATTATCGCCTTAGATAATGGAAAAATAAAAGAACAAAATCTTACTTGAAAATTCCTTTCCTGATCATATATCTCCTTTATGGATGCCGATAATTCGGGTCCATGAATAATTAACTTGCTTATATAAAGGAGAAAATTATGGTTAATACATTATTCGATACAGTATGGAGAGACATCTCCCCTTTTGCTGTTGGTTTTGATAGAACATTTGACACACTATCCATCATGGCTAACTCAAAATCACAAAGTATCAACTATCCCCCATATAACATCAGAAAAGTCAGTGACGAAAAATATACCATAGAACTGGCAATTGCTGGTTTTGATGAGGAAGATATTGATTTAGAAATACAGGGTGAAACCCTGACTATTTCTGGCAAAAGGCCAAATGAAGCATCGGAAGGCCTTCTCCATCAAGGCTTGGCTGCTAGAAACTTTGTCAGAAAATTTGTAATTTCTGACGACATGAAAGTCAAGGGTGCAGCACTCTCAAATGGGATGCTATACATTGGTATGGAGAGATTAATACCAGAGCACAAAAAACCAAAGAAAATCAGCTTAACAACAAAGAAAAAACTACTTGGATAGCAAATTGGCATAAGGGAGACCATCGGTCTCCCTTATCCATACTCAAAAAAGGTCCCTGATTGAGGGTGACAGATATGCAGATGCAATCTTCACACCCGAGATGATTGCTGCCAGTTGAAGTAACTCTTGAGATAGTGAAGAGGAGATATTTATTTCTGGCATCATCATTCCACTGATCAATACTCCAGTGGTTGCAAGAATCCATAACTCCCTTGAATTTCTGATAAAGAAAAACATCAAGATGTCGCCGACAAAAGCTAGAAGCAGGCAGATGAGTTGCAGATAAAACCAATCACTGAAACCATCCAATGCCAACTGACCCCAATATCCATTGATTGATTCTGGAAAAGGGTAAGAAAAATCCAATAGATATCCAGCCAACACCAAAATGATTGGTCCTATGACCAGCATTCTGAAATAAGTGGGATAGTTCATATAGCCTATAAAACCTCGTTTGCAATCACTTCAATCGCCTTCTGTCCAACATTTCCAAGAACCAATGTACCTATCTTTCCAGTCTTATCGAGCTCTTTCCAATGTGACAATTGTTCAATAATGCGTTCTTTTGGTCCTACAAGAGTGCACTCGTCTATGAGTTCATTTGGCACTGCCATTGCTGCTTCATCTTTTTTGCCTTCAAGATATAGATCTTGAATCTTTTCTGCAGCTTCCTCGTATCCAAGTCGTTTCGCATAATCATTATAAAAGTTTTTAGATTTTGCACCCATTCCTCCTATATAGAGAGCAAACATAGGCTTCATCGCCATGTAACAAAAATCAATGTTATCCCCCATGGCAACTGGAACGAACGGCGCAACATCAAAATTATCATAACTTCTCTCTTCAGAGGATTTAGCGAAGCCTTCTTCGACGTATTCACCAACAAGGTCAAATTTTTCAGGATTCATCCAAATAGGAAAAACACCATCTGAAACTTCACCAGCGCATCTTAGGCCTGCAGGAGTAATAGAGGCAGTGTAGATTTTAAGATCTGCTGTACTATGAAGAATGCTCTTAAGAGGTTTCCCTAAACCAGTTGAACCCTCGCCTTTAAAAGGAATCTGGTAGTGATGACCTTCAAATTGAAGCGGCTCCTCTCTGGCAATTATTTTCCTAATGATAGATATGTATTCTTTTGTTCTGGTCAGTGGTCGACCATAAGCCTGCCCATACCAACCTTCAACAACTTGTGGTCCGGATGGGCCTAAGCCTAGCAAAAATCGATTATCAGATAGTGCATTTAAAGACATGGCGGTCATAGCTGTCATAGCAGGTGTTCTTGCCTGCATCTGCATGATTGCAGTTCCAACTTTTATCTTGGAGGTCTGAGCAAGTACGTAGGATGCAACAGATACGGCATCTGAGCCATAAGATTCTGCAGCCCAAACTGAATCAAAGCCCATCTTTTCAGCAAACAGTATGTCATCCATGGGAATCTTAAGTTTTGATGGTGAGTAGCCGAGTCCGATACCTAATTTCATTTTAAAAGCCTTTTATAAATTGGAAATTAGAATCATTATAGAATGAAGGGATGTGAATGCAAAAGAATCGCTTTGAACTCATTGAATTTTGATGAAATTTCTTTTCAATATCAACTGCCTGACCTGTAGAATGATCCCCTAGCTTTGAATTAATAGATATCAAATAATGTCTAAAATTAAGGAAAAATGGAAAACAGCTGCCAAATCTGAACTGAAAACAGATGAAATTGAAAGTCTCGATTGGCATACACTCGAAGGGATAGAAGTAAAACCAGTCTATTCCTCAGAGGATCTAATGGAACTAGAGCATTTGGATACAATGCCTGGTATTGAGCCTTTCTTGAGAGGCCCAAGGGCCACGATGTTCACCAAAAGACCTTGGACAGTGAGACAATATTCTGGCTTTTCAACCGCTGAGGAATCCAACAAATTTTATCGTGAGAATATAGCAGCAGGACAAACTGGACTGTCTGTGGCATTTGATTTAGCGACTCATCGCGGTTATGACTCGGATCATCCGAGGGTTGCGGGTGATGTGGGTAAAGCTGGTGTTGCAATCGATACCGTTGAAGACATGAAAATGCTGTTCGATCAGATACCTCTTGAGAAAATGTCTGTCTCAATGACTATGAATGGAGCTGTGATACCCATCATGGCAATGTTTGTTGTAGCTGCCGAGGAGCAAGGGGTTGATCAGTCAAAACTCAAAGGGACATTACAAAATGATATCCTCAAAGAATTCATGGTCAGGAACACCTATATATACCCTCCCAATCATTCAATGAGGATAGTCGCTGATATCATTGAATATTGCTCTCATAATCTGCCTCAATTCAACACCGTCTCGATTTCTGGATACCACATGCTTGAAGCGGGTGCCACATGCACACAGGAACTTGCTTATACCTTGGCAGACGGTCTGGAGTATGTAAGATCCGCTATGAACAAAGGCTTGGACATTGATGATTTTGCGCCGAGATTATCATTCTTCTTTGGAATAGGAATGAACTTCTTTATGGAAATCGCAAAATTAAGAGCAGCAAGATTCCTGTGGTCTGAGATGATCAAAAAAGAATTTTCTCCGAAAAATCCGAAATCATTGATGCTTAGAACTCATTGCCAAACGTCTGGGGTGAGTCTCACTAGTCAAGATCCATATAATAATATAGTCAGAACAACAATCGAGGCCATGGCAGCAGTTCTAGGCGGAACACAGTCATTGCATACAAATTCATTTGATGAAGCTTTGGCATTACCAACACCTTTTTCTGCTCAAATTGCAAGAAACACGCAACTGATTCTAAGAGAGGAATCTGGTTTGACAAAAGTGGTTGATCCACTGGCTGGTTCGTATTATCTGGAGTCCCTAACTGGTTCGATGATTGGTGAAACCAGAAAGCTCATACAAGAAGTTGAGGATCTTGGTGGAATGACAAAAGCGATTCAAGCAGGAGTGCCAAAATTAAGAATCGAGGAATCAGCTGCAATCAGGCAAGCAAGAGTAGATAAAAAAGAAGATGTCATTGTCGGCGTGAACGCTTATCAAAATATCGATCAAAAAGAAGTAGATATACTTTCAATAGACAACGAGGGTGTCAGAGATCAACAGATCAATAAGCTCGAATCAATTAAAAAAGAAAGAAACGAAGAAGCATGTCAAAATGCATTGGCTGAACTTGAAAAATGTGCAGCAGATGATGGTAACCTGATGGCATTTGCAATTGAGGCAGCAAAATACCGAGCAACAGTAGGTGAAATCTCAATGGCAATGGAGAATGTATTTGGGAGACATCAGGCAGTCTCACAGTCAATCAGTGGTGTTTATCGGAAAGAGTATGAGGGCGATGAAGATTTTATGAACGTTGAAGATAAAGTAAATCAATTTGAAAAGTCTCATGGCAGAAGACCTAGAATTTTAGTGGTCAAACTTGGTCAGGATGGCCATGATCGTGGGGCAAAAGTGATTGCTACGGCATTCGCAGATATGGGTTTTGATGTTGACATCGGCCCACTCTTTCAGACCCCTGAGGAAGCAGCAAGAGATGCGATTGAGAATGATGTTCATATCATTGGAGTATCCACACAAGCTGCTGGACATAAAACATTGGTTCCAATACTCATGAATTCTCTTGCAGAACAAGGTTCAGAAAATATACTGGTCGTTTGTGGTGGAATCATTCCTGAACAAGATATAAAAGAGCTTAAAGACTGCGGTGTGGCTGCAGTATTTGGTCCAGGAACAAACATCACAAAAGCAGCGTTAGATGTAATTGAAATGATTCTCTAAAGAGTATGAAAGAAAACATAAAAGAATTAGAAAAAAGGAAAGCTGCTGCCAAATTGGGTGGCGGTGAAGAACGGATTAAAAAACAGCATGCCAAAGGCAAGCTGACTGCCAGAGAACGGCTAGAGATTCTTCTGGATGAAGGATCTTTTCAAGAGCTTGATATGTTTGTTGAGCACAGAGCTGTTGACTTTGATATGGATAAACAAAAGATTCCTGGCGATGGTGTGGTCACAGGATACGGTAAGATCAATGGCAAACTGGTTTACGTTTTCAGTCAGGATTTCACTGTGTTTGGCGGATCCCTTTCTGAGACACATGCCGAAAAAATATGTAAAGTCATGGATCATGCAGTGAGGAATGGTGCACCTCTGATCGGTTTAAATGACTCTGGAGGGGCCAGGATTCAAGAAGGGGTGGTTTCACTCGGTGGCTATGCAGAAGTGTTCAAAAGAAATGTGCTTGCATCTGGTGTTATTCCTCAAATATCTCTCGTCATGGGTCCATGTGCAGGTGGTGCAGTGTATTCTCCTGCAATGACTGACTTCATTTTCATGGTGGAGGACAGTTCATATATGTTTGTAACAGGTCCCGATGTGGTTAAAACAGTAACACATGAGGAAGTCACAGCAGAGGAATTGGGTGGAGCATCAACGCACAGTCAAAAATCTGGTGTTGCTGATTTAACTTTTGAAAATGATACCGATGCCCTTCTAATGACCAGAGAGTTCATGAGTTATCTGCCACAAAGTAATCAGGAATATCCTGAGATTATCGAGTGCAAAGACTCAACCGATCGAGAGGAGTCTGCGTTGGATACTTTGGTCCCACAAGATCCTTCAAAACCTTACGATATAAAAGAAGTCATTCATAAAGTGGCTGATGATGGTGATTTCTTTGAACTTCAACCTAAATATGCACAAAATATCGTGACAGGATTCATTCGCCTCAATGGGTCAAGCATCGGTGTGGTTGCCAATCAACCTATGGTCCTGGCTGGTTGTCTTGATATCAATTCCTCAATAAAGGCTGCTCGTTTTGTTAGATTTTGTGATGCCTTCAACATCCCAATTTTAACCCTTGTTGATGTTCCAGGCTTCATGCCAGGCACTTCCCAAGAATATGGAGGCATTATTAAGCATGGCGCAAAGCTTCTATTTGCCTATGCCGAAGCAACCGTTCCTAAAGTCACTATGATTACCAGAAAAGCCTATGGTGGAGCATATGATGTGATGAGTTCAAAACATATCAGAGGTGATATAAATTTTGCTTGGCCATCTGCAGAAATAGCTGTGATGGGACCCAAAGGCGCTGTTGAAATCATCTTCAGGCAAGATATCGGGGATGAGGAAAAGATAGAGAAAAGGACACAGGAATACACTGAAAAATTTGCGAATCCATTCATCGCTGCGAGCAGAGGGTATATTGATGATGTGATCATGCCACATAATTCCAGAAAGAAACTGATTGAATCATTTGAAATGCTTAAAAATAAGCAACAAGAAAACCCCTGGCGTAAACACGACAATATCCCACTCTAGGAATACTATGTTTAAGAAAATCTTGATCGCAAATCGCGGAGAAATAGCTTGTAGAGTTATTCATACGTGTAAAGAAATGGGCATCAAAACTGTCGCAATATATTCTGACGCAGATGAAAGTGCCCTGCATGCTGATCTCGCTGATGAGGCTGTTTCAATCGGTGGATCTAGCTCTGCAGAGAGTTACCTTGTGATAGAAAAGATCATTGATGCTTGCAAAAAAACCAAAGCCGATGCAGTGCATCCGGGTTATGGGTTCCTTTCTGAAAACGAAGAGTTTGCTAAAGCACTCAAGGAAAATGAAATCGCTTTTATTGGCCCCAATCACAAAGCAATTGTGAGCATGGGGGATAAAATTGAATCAAAAAAAATTGCTGAAGAAGCAAATGTCAATGTCATTCCTGGTTACACCAAAGCAATAAAGGACGAAAAAGAGGCAGTCAAAATTGCTCAAAGGATTGGCTATCCGGTCATGCTAAAAGCAAGCGCTGGTGGAGGCGGAAAAGGAATGAGGGTCGTCAACAATGATGATGAATGCGCTGATGGTTTTCAAAGAGCAAAGAACGAGAGTCAAGCCAGCTTTGGAGACGACAGGATATTTGCAGAAAAATTTATCACAGAACCACATCACATCGAGATTCAGATTCTTGCTGACAAAAAAGGTAATGCTGTCTTTTTGGGAGAACGAGAATGCTCAATCCAAAGAAGACATCAGAAAGTTGTCGAAGAAGCACCCTCCCCGTTTATTAATGATCAAACCAGGCAAGAGATGGGCGCACAGGCGATAGCGCTTTCAAAAGCAGTGGATTACGAGTCTGCGGGTACAGTCGAGTTTATTGTCGATAAGGATCAAAATTTCTATTTCCTAGAAATGAATACCAGATTACAAGTAGAGCATCCTGTCACAGAAATGATAACTGGAATTGATTTGGTAGAGCAAATGATCAGGGTGGCCTATGGTGAAGAACTGAAGATTAAACAAAGTGATATAAAAACCAACGGATGGGCAATTGAATCAAGAGTATATGCTGAAGATCCGTATCGTGAGTTTATGCCCTCAATTGGAAGGTTATCAAAATATCTAACTCCAGAGCATTCCGAAAACGTCAGAGTTG
>Ga0208130_1001147_pt1 | contig 12999 bp, 12 predicted proteins | sample ETNtaG_31_FD_185771 | JGI IMG/M metagenome (GOLD analysis project Ga0208130, IMG submission 185771) | Marine microbial and viral communities from oxygen minimum zone, Eastern Pacific Ocean - ETNP201310SV78 (SPAdes) (version 2) | ecosystem: Environmental > Aquatic > Marine > Oceanic ...
TCTGACCTCGCTGCCGAGGTGGGTCAACAGGGCATGGAAGCCCTCCCTGAGGTTCGAAGAGGTTTAGCTCAACACGTGAACATCGAACCGCGAGACATACGAATCGCTCGTCTGCTTCGTTTGACCCTAAGGCTCCTTCCGGAAGGCAACAAAAGCGACGGTGAGCGGGCTCGAATGTTGGCAGAATTAGGTCAGTTGATCGCGCCGCTCAAGCGCTGGATGCGACGACGATTGGAAGCCAGACATTCCGGTGCAAGAGGCGATTTCCTCGCCGATGCAGTGGAACTTGGAACCGCGCTGGAACGCATACCGGGACTTGGCCGACATCTCCCTCTAGAGAAGGACGATTGGCCTTTGCCAGGCGGTTTGGATGGGCTCTCGGGAGAAATCAAGAAACTGGCTCAAAGCGTCAATTTGCCTTCCGCTGGTGGCGTGAAGGCCTGATCAGGTCAAGTCATCCCACAAGGCATCTTCATCGATGTTACTCTTTGGCGGCGCAGGGGCCAAGGGCGGCGGTAACGGTGCTGGCAACGGGGGTGCTGGAAGTGCGGGAGGTGCAGGCGCATGCTGGACAGGAGCGGGGGGTGGAGGAAGCGGAGCCGCTGGGAGAGATGGTGGAGCAGGCGCATGTTGAATCGGTGCAGGAGACGGAAGCAAAGGTTGCTGAGCAGGAGGCGCTTGAGCAGAGATGGGCGGACCGCTTGAAACCGTAATCGGGCCTTCCTCGGACGCACTGGCGCTTGGGGGCGGAGGGAGAGCATGTGTCACAGGCGGTGTGGGTTCTGACAACACGGGAGGTGGTGCGGGCGTCGATTGAAGTTCAGGTGCGGGTTTTGCCGGCGCGCCCAACGCCTTGATCACCGCATCAATGTGCTCGGTATCCAAGGTCGAGGTCCGCAAGAATTCAACAAAGGCCGGACCCAACAACGCCGTACTGTTGTGAATCAAATAGGGCTCTTGCCTCCATCCCGAGAGATAAAAATCGTGCCGGCCGCCATGGTCGGAAAAGGACAGGCGGTGGAGGTCGAGTTTGGCCATCAACAGGCCGGCCACACCGGCCAAAACGAAAGCGCCGCTTCCGATGGCCAAGAGGCCCTGTGCAACGCTGGTGGCGGCGAGAAGTCCAAAGCCAATCGCCCCCCACCAAACGCCTTGTAGTTTCTGAAATAAGTCAAGATGTGTGTGGGAATATCCGGAGATGTGCTCCTTGACCAAAGCCATCCGAACATTGAGTCTTCGGACACCGTCTGCGTCGTAACGTGCTTCCACGATACGCATGAGTTCGTCATCCATGACCAATGAGGTGGATTCCAGCCCGTTCACGTGCTGACTCAGGGGGAATTCGGTGACCGTTTCCCCTTGCAAGGCGAGGATGGGGGCGGCTCGAACGGGGAGCGTCCATGGTTCCGGAGCATCGTTCACAGGTTCGTCCTCATCGTTGGAAGAGTCGCCCTCTACGGAATCGGAACCTGTTGGTTCTTCGTCCGCCTGGGAGACCTCTTCTTTGGAGTCGTCCGTTGTTGGTTCAGAGGTTTCCTCCGGTTCGTCAACGGTTCCGTCGGCTTCTTCGGCAGGCCATGCGGGGAACTCGTCGTCCTCCATGGCGTGGCCTTAAGGGCCCAAGAACATAAGTGAACCGTTCAGCACTTATCGATGAATTTCAGCAAACCAGACGGTCAAGTCCTCGGACGCTTCGAATCCCTTGCCTTCTTTGGTACCAACCAATGTTTTGGCAGAAGACTGATTCACGTAATTGAGAACTTTCTCGGTCACTGACCCGTTGATGAGCACCGTTTCGGCTTCTTCGGCCTCGGTCAAGGCCGCCTCAAGTTTCGACGGGCCGATCTCGTCCGAGAACGTCCCGTCAGCGAAACAGATGATGGCTTTGTTCTTGCCCATCTCGTCAACCTTGTCGAACAATTCCTGAATGTCGGCGGGGGCTGCTTCTGGGGCTTCCTTGGAGAATTCATCGTCCATGTCTTTGTCCCAGTCTTTGTCGCCGCCAAACTTCTCGTTGTCTTCAGCGATTTTCTTGTCGAGTTGATGCTTGAACTTGGCTGCCTCCGTTTTCTTCTGAAGGCACATGGTGACGGTTTTCTGTGGAAGCAATTCCCATTCTTGGCCAACGGGGGCCTGAGCCACGTGGTCAACCTTCATCATGTCATAGAGTTGCATGAACAGCATTTCGCCGCCTCGGTCGCCGTCGATGGCCACCGTGACGCTCTCTTTGCCGTTGGCGAGGTCAATGAGTTCTTGCTTGATGTTGCCAGAGCCATCTGCGCTGATGGCGTTTTTCACGCCGCAGTTCAGCAGGTTTCGCACATCGTTTCGTCCTTCCACGATGATGAGAGAGGACGAGGATTCAACGTTTGGCCCACAGGTCAGCCCATGGAAGGACTTGGCCGTGCCGACGGTCAACACCGAGCGAACTTCTTCGATGACGGTTTTTGAGGCCGCCTCGCCTGAATTCACCAAGGTCAACAAGAGTTCCTTGGCTCGGTCGACCACGGCCGTACGCTTGGTGGCTCGAATGTCGCTGATTTGCATGACCTTGATGATGGCGTTGCATGGCCCGATACGGTCGATGGTTTCGAGAGAGCTGGCGATGATCGCCGTCTCAACGTTGTCCAAACTGCTGGGGATCACGATGGTCCCGTGCACTTTGCCGTTCTTGGTTTCCATTTCAACGTCAACGTGCCCGACTCGGGCCGTGCGTTGCAACTTGCGAAGTTCAAGTTCATCGCCGAGCAAGCCTTCGGTTTGGCCCATGATGGCCCCGATGATGTCCTTGCGCTGGACGGTTCCGTTCACTTTGATATCAGCCCGAATTTCATACTTCATGGCCTTGCCTTTTCCACCGCCTCCGCGGTTTGAGTTTCCGCCTCCGCGGTTTGAGTTGTTTCTTCCCATATGGTTTACGCTCCTTGTTTGCACACAAACACTGTGCGTTGGGCCGACGACGGTGGTCGTCTGGGTCCGTGGCATTCCACTCGCAGAACGAGGGAAGTGAATGTGAACAAATGAACCCACAGGCCGAGCCCTTTTGAATCCTGTGCAAAGAACGATGCCGTTCAATCCGGTTTTCGAAGCCAACGGTTTCTTCAAGAAGTGGAAGCGCGTCGGTGAAATGTGTCGTCGCTGGAACTTGGGGCGTTGGATGTGTTTCGTTCAACGGTTGAGGTCATGTTGACGGACGGCGTCTTGACCAGAGAAGAAAAACGCCTCATCATCAAATTAGCCAGTGCACTCAAACTGGCACCGGATGAGCCAGCCTACATCTATGAAGCGATTCAGAAAAATGCTGAATCACGGAGTGGTGCTCTGATTTCCCCGGAAGAAATGCGCATGATCTACACCAAAGTTTTCGAGGTGGCGATCGTCAACGCTTCCCTTTCGCGGGACGAATTTCGAGTGTTGGCCAACCTCCGAACACAATTTGATATCGACGATGCACTCCACGAAGAAATCGAACAAGAACTTCGAGAAATGATGAAAGAAAAATACGGCGACAAGGCCATGATCGATACGCTCATGGACACGTTAAGGGACTCCGTTGGTTTGGTCGGCGACTTGTTCGACAACTTCAGAAAACGACCCAGTGAGGGTGACGACCGTTGAACCCGACATTGGATGGTTGGCTCGACCGGCAACCATCTCATCGCTTGAAATCAAAACGCAGAGCCTTGCGTTTTCTCAAAGAAGCGTACGGCATTTGCGTTGGTGACTTTGCCAACAAACCGAGGACCGATGTCACCATGACGGACGCCGGTTTTCGCTTTCATATCGGCACGCCTCTGCCTGACCTTCGCCAAATCGCTTCTTGGATGCTCACCCATGCTCCAAAGAAGCGCCCGTTGGCCAAACTCATTCCTGCGTTGTGGAAACGGCGCGGTCGGGAAGATTTGAGCATGGCGGGTTTGCTCTTGGCGAACCTGGAGCCCGATGACATCGGACAAGACCCGTGGATGGCGTTCATCCATCTGTTGCAGCGTCAAGAATCGTTGATGATCGTCCTCGAAGTCGCTGAAGAATTGGTGCGAGGTGGCCATCCTGTGCCGGACGATGCGTGGCTGGAGGCGGCGGCTGAGCAGAGCCCTCACTGGCACCAATACTGCGTGCTGTTTCTTTCCCTTCGTCGCCAAGAGGTGGGATGTCGTCCTTTGATTGAAACGGCTCCGTCCGGCGGAGAAATGTATGAACGCATCCGCGAGCGTTTGTTGCAAGCGGAGCATTGAAGGAGCATCAACCGGATTGTGATGCATGGTCGAACGTTTGTTGCCCGCTGAGGACCCGGTTTTGGAGAACGTCCTCAAATGGACGGTGGAGCGAGACGCCAAGGATGTGCGACGGCTGCTTGAATGGTTGCCTGAGGCTCGTTCCAGCAGAGAGCGCAAGGCGTTGTTGCAGCGTGTCAGAGGTTTGCTTACCGAACTTGAAGCCGCTTTGGACGAGCTCGACAGCATGCACTGAGGGAGTAACATGGCGATCGTAGCGGTCATCCTCGCCGGTGGCGTCAGCCAGCGTATGGGTCAAGAAAAAGCAGACATGTACGGAGGAGTTGCCCGTATCCAACGTTGTCTTGCAGACGCAGGCATCGAACGTTGTGTCGTCTTATGCGGCGAGGAAAACCGTGCATCCCTGTTCAAGGGCGAAGTGATGGCTGACCCGCCTCACTTGAAGGGTTTACATCGCATCATTCCATGGATTCGGACAACATTGGACGCCGCAATTTTGTTGGTGCCTTGCGACGCATTTTTGCTTTCATCCGAGGCCATCAAGGCGTTTGTGGCCGCCTCACCAAAAGGAGGAGTTCCCAACGACGAAGGGGGACACCGACAACCGTTGTTCGCTCACCTGCCCTGCGATGTTGAGTTGAACGAGGCGGCAACCAGCGTCTTGTCCCTTGTTGAGAATCTCCCCACGGTTGATGTGGTGGAGCACAGAACGGCGTTTTCTAATTTCAACCAACCAAGCGACCTTCAACACCCTCGACTGTCAAACCGTCGGCCGTGAGGTGCACGCGGCCTTCTGCAATCCACGTAAGCACACGCGGATACAGTCGATGTTCTTCCGTTTTCACGCGATGGCTGAGCGAGGATTCGTCGTCATCCGAGAACACGGGCACGGGAGATTGGGCGATGATGGCTCCGGTATCCATACCTTCGTCCACCAAATGGACCGTGCATCCCGAAAGATTGACCTTGGCTTCAAGCACATCACGGTGAGCATGAGCACCAGGGAAATTGGGCAACAACGAAGGATGGATGTTGACAATTCGATGTTTCCATGCGGCCAGAAAAACCGGAGAAAGCAAGCGCATGTACCCGGATAAAACGATGAATTCCACGTCGTAGGCAGCCAATCGTTCCATGACCTCCACCTCATGTTCCTCCCGCGTGAGGGTTCGACCGTTGAGGGTCCTTTCAACCACCAAGGTTGGGATGCCGAGTTTTTCAGCCCGATGGAGGCCCTCGATGGAAGAATGGTTGGAAACCACCACCGTTGTTTCGTGAGGAAGGTCGGAAGTTCGTTGCGCCAGCACCATGGCCTCCATGCCGCTCCCAGAACCCGAGATGAAGACGGCGCAACGCAGGGGCGCCGATGTTGACGCAACACGCCCTCCGACGGGTTCCGAATCCATGGCCTGCCTACGAAGATTGGTGTTTCAATCCTTTCCTTATCAGCCAAGGATTTTAGCAAGGCCCGCCTTACGATGTTTGACAACACATGTCTGGAACCGCCGTGTCCTCAAAGGCTCAACGAGGCGAGGGGGCTCGTGCGGTTGCGAAGGACTACGAAGGCCTGTCTGATGACGAGATGATCGAGACGATTCTATCCCTGCACAAACCCAGTGCAAATCCACTGATACGCACCGTTTGGGTGGTGGCCGGAAGCGTGTTTGTCCTGTTTGCCGGTATCGGTGTTTTCCTGCCCGGTTGGCCCACGACATCGTGGTTGGTGGCTGCCGCCTACTGCTATGGGCGGTCTTCACAACAGCTCTTTCGTTGGCTTCTCAGCAACGCCGTGTTTGGTTCGCTGTTGATGAATTACTACCGATCTGGGAGAGCGCTTCCGTTTCACTCAAAAATAGTCATTTGTGGCTTGATTGCCCTTGTCTCTGCCGCTTCGGCGTGGTACATCACACGATTGGGAGATCCAGGGTACGGGCAAGCCACCATCGCCATCGTCGCCATCATTGGCATCTGGTGGGTCGGGTGGCGGGTACCCACCACAGCATAACGTGCACCTTCGATATTGAGAGCATCTCAATGTCGGAAGAGGCGGTGGCCGGTAAACAGCATCGCAATGCCTCTTGCATTGGCCTCGTCGATGACCTCTTGGTCCCGAATGGAACCTCCGGGCTGAACAATAGCGGTGGCGCCGGCCTCTGCCGCCTGCTCCAATCCATCCTTGAAGGGGAAGAAGGCATCAGAGGCTAACACGCAATTCTGAGCGCGGACACCTGCTCGCCGTGCTGCGATTTTGACGGCTTCAACGCGGCTGGTTTGCCCCGGTCCGATTCCCACCGTTGCCGTTCCTTGAACCATAACAATCGCATTGGATTTGACCTGTTCACAAACACGAACGGCGAATTTCATGCTGTCGATTTGTTCCTGGGTTGGCCGAGCATCGGTGACCGTGGTGGCCTTTTCCCAGTCGATGATGGGGGGCTCTTCCGTCTGAACCAACACGCCCCCTTCAATGGGCTTTCGAACCACCTGCCGCTGAAGCGGTGCCAGCCGGTCGTTGGGAGAGTTGATGGTCAGGAGGCGTCGATTCTTTTTCTTCATCAAGATGGTTTTGGCTTCATCGTCATAACCTGGCGCCATCATGACTTCCACGAACAAATCACCCACCGCCTCTGCAGTGGATGCGTCGACAATTTCGTTGAAGCAGATGATCGAACCAAAGGCGGATTCCGGATCGCTGGCGAGCGCCATTTCAAACGCCTCCCGTTGGCTTGAACCAAGGGCGGCTCCGCAGGGGTTGTTGTGCTTGACAATGACACAAGCGTGAGGAGTTGCAGGCCACTCATCGGTGGACAAAGAACGGCACAGTCGTAGGGTGGCGTCCGCATCGCTGTAATTGTTGTAGGACATGGCTTTACCACCCTCTACGTGAGCGGTGACGAGGGTGTTGTGTCCCTTCGGAGCATCGTGGTTTACGTACAATGCGGCGGCCTGATGGCCGTTTTCGCCGTAGCGCAAGGTGTTCATCTGATGGCTGGCTGCGAGCATGCTAGAAGGCAAGCGGTCCCTTTGCTCTTCCATCGAACTCCCTTGAGCAGGGTCGCCAACGGTGCGGCGATGCAATTCTTGAGCGATGGCCACATCGTAAGCGGCCGTGTGTTCAAACGCTTCAAGAGCCAACGACCTGCGCAAATCCATCGATACCGCCGATGCATCATCAGCGGCCTGCAGGGCCTCCAAGATGCGCCCGTAGGTTGAGGGGTTGGTGGCGATCAACACGTGCTGATGATTCTTGGCTGAAGCACGAACCATGGTTGGACCCCCAATGTCGATCATCTCCAGCAAATCTTCGTCCGCGAGTGGAGGTTCTTTGGCCGCTGCGTCGCCAAAGGGATACAGGTTGCAGGCGACCACACGAATAGGAGCATAACCAAGACGGTCCAGTTCAGAAGCATCGCCCTCTTGGTGCAATCGAGCGAGAAGAGGGCCGTGGATGGCAGGATGGAGGGATTTGACGCGTCCGTCGAAGATTTCCGGGTGTTGCGTGATGTCGGAAACGAGACGGACCTCAAGACCCGCTTGCATCAAGGTGCGAGCGGTTCCTCCCGTCGAAACCAATTCAAAACCGAGGGATGAAAGGCCCTTGGCGAAGTCGACGATTCCGGTTTTATCCCACACGCTAAGGAGGGCTCGAGGCGGCGAGGAAACGGCATTCATGAAGAGAACCCGTTATCGCACTTGCCCCGTCGGATGCACTTGAACATAGCGCCAAGTGAGTTTCTTGGGTTCTTCAGTCCCCTCGAGCGGAAATAACCTGGTCAACGCGAAGCAAGCCGCAAGCTGTTTCCGTTGCTGATTCAAGGGCGTGGTGCAGTGTTTTGGAAGGTAACCATGTCTCGGTGATTTCAGCGACCTTGCCGTTTGCATCAATGCCAGCATAACGTGCCCCTCCTCGGTGTTCTGCTCGCAAAGCAAGCAGCGTATCCAGTCGGTCAACACCGGCATTTTGAGCCAGCGTTGAAGGGATGTTTTCAAGCGAACGGGCAAAGGCTTCCATGGCCAAGCGTTCACGTCCAGCTTCCCGTTCTGCCGCTTCCTTCACCGCCAAGGATGCGCCCATATGGAAACTGCCGCCTCCTCGAACAATCCCCTTGGTTTTCACCGCCAAAGAAGTGGAACGGAGGGCATCGTACAGTCCGCGAATCGTCTCCTCCACGGCAGCACCGTCGCCGCCGCCGACATCGAGGGTCACCAAACCGGCGTCTTCGCCAAAACGAAGGCAAAGGCGTTCTCGGCGACCGTCAAGCGATTCACCGGTTTCAATTTCAAGGGAAGTAAAGGACCCGAGCAAGGACGCATCGGCATCGTCAAGATGGTCGCACATGGTGGCCCCTGAGCCTTGAGCAATGTCTTCAACGCCCGACCTATCGAGTCCTCCAAGGACAAAACAACCTGCATCGGTGAGGGCGTGGACGATGCTCGGTTCAATGGATTCAGCGCTGAAAATGGCTTGGGCGCCCGTGGCAAGAACCGCGTCGACCTTGCCTTTCAACAACGCATCACGGGCCTCTACAAAGGCCATCCACTGTTCGGCATCCTCCACTTCAATCTCTGTCTCGCGAACGGTTTCTTCTTGGTCAAGGGGGCAAGTCAACGCCAACACCGTCCCGTTCTCAAGACGACGGGGGAGGCGGTCCAAGGTCAGCGCCGTATCCAAAACGAGGCCGTCGACCAGGCGGGTGTCGAAGAGGTTGCCTTGGGTTCGTTTGGCCATGCGGACGTCTTCGAAATCCACACCGTCTTCGGAAGCCACGGTGAGAAGGGCTTCAACGAGGAGCGAGGAAAGGGTGTTGTCACCGGTGTCTGCGGTTGTTCCAGTCATGGATGTACGAGCGATGGCGTTGAGGCGTTCATCAGCATCGGAAAGTGTTTCAGTTACGGTTTCAAGGTGGTTGAGGGCCACTTCCAACGCCGTCTGAAAGCCTTGGATACAAACCAGAGGGTGGAGGCCTCGTTCCAACAAACGGCCCGCTTCTCGCATCAACTCACTGGCAAAGAGCAGGCAACCGGTCACGCCATCACCGCAGGCTTGTTCTTGGGCATCAGCCAATTGGACGAAGGCTTTGGCAGCCGGGTGTTTGACAAGAAGTTCGGCAACGATCTTTGCTCCATCGTTGGTCACGGCCGTTTCTCCATTGGTTTTGTAGAGCATTTTGTCGAGACCTTGCGGGCCGAACGTTCCCTGCATCAAATCTCCAAAGGCGACGGCTGCTGTGACAAGTTTCTGCGTGACCCCCACGCCGCTCGTGACGGTCGTGGTTGGTCGAACAATCGCAACAGGGGCTCGCCCACTGCCATCGTTTCCGCTCGCCATGGGTGAGAGGCGGGGCCTCTTGTTCTTCAATCCTTATTCAGGATGAACTCACTTCTTCTTGGCCGTGGATTTCTTGGCCGCTGGCTTCTTGGCGTGTTTTCCAAGTTTGTGCTCCTTTTGGGACTCGTTGTTGGACCAGTGGTAAGCCAGTTTGAGCAAGTTGAGGTAGTGTTCGTTGCCGTCCTTCCTCATCTTGTCGTGAAGCACTTCGTTGGTCATGAACACGTCGCCCCAAAGTTGAGCTGCGGTGCCTTTGTCGCCCTTGGGCATGTCAAAGACTTCCTTGGTGGTTGGCTCAAGGTAGGAGCGCCACACGCGACCGGGGTTGACGGCCATGGTCACTTCGACCACGATTTCGTTCTCGTTGATGCCGGTACCGGTCTGCCAGGTGTCCTCGCCGAGGTCGGCCAAGAACGGCAGACACAAGTCTTGGATGGACAGGCTGGTCATGGGGTCGGCTGCGGTAAGAGAGGCGTAGGCTTCTCGCATGCGGCCACGGTCAGCACCACGAGCAGCGGTCTGGAAGCGCAGCTTGTCGATGGAGGTGGGCACGAGGAAACGGACGTCCGTGTAGTAGACCAGTGGGTTGTCGTCTGGCGAGTTGAAGATGTGCTCAAACGGTGCTGGGCCTGCAGATTCACCGAGGATGTCAACGGGGTAGACCGTCTTCAAAGCGTTCGTAGCCACGGTCTGGATGATGCGGCGCATCAAGCGTTCGGGGGCAGCGGAAACGTCGTTGAAGGTGTTGAGGTATTCTTGCATGTTGAGGATGTCGTAGCCACGGACGGAAAGGATGGAGTGGACGTTGGGTCCAATCATCTTCTCACCGTCGACGTCGGCCTGGCTGATCCAGCGAGCGCCTCGAGCAACGTCGGAAGCGGCGACCAAATCGGCGTAGGCCTTGAATCGGCGAGTGACGCGGTTCATGAAGTCAGCCTGGTCGAGCTTGGTAAACACGGTTGAGTCGTAGTTGGACTTCAGAGCGTGGTCAGCGACTTGACTGGCGTTGGCGCAGGTCAACAAGTTGCCTTGGTCAGCAGGGTACATGATGAGGCGGCGACGCTTTGCAGCGCCACCAAGGGTGCCGATGTGAGGGTCGGTGAGCACGTAGCCGAGCGTGGCGCAAACCTCGAACAGACGACTGTACTTGTCCTCGTCGCTGGAGCCGCTGATCCATTCGTCAAGTCCGGGCTCGATGCAGTGGAATTCCAACGGCACCATTTCGGAACCGGCACCAAAGGCTTGGCGGACAGTGGACGATTGCATCATACCCATCATGGTGTAGAGGGAGGTCTTGCCGGTCGTCATGAAGACGTCCGAGATACCTTCCTCACCGAACGAAGAGCTTCGGTCGGGGAGGTTCACGAGGAGGTTGAAGGCGGTGGCTGTCTCACGGTTACCGTTCACAGCAGGCCAAATCCAAGTGTTTGGTCGGGTCATCAGATAGCCGGAGGCGTCCTTTCCGAAACCTGCAGGGGAGTAGCGAGTCCAACCCAATCGGTTGTTGAAGGACACATTGCGGTGCATCAACGAGGGGTAGTAGACGCGGTCAAGCGGGTCAGAGTCAGGGACAACACCACGGTGGCCAAGGCCCCAAAGGATAACTTCCCACTCAGGGAACTCTTTGCCTTCGGTTCCGAGGAACAGGTGGTCGTCGTTTCGGGTGTCGCCTTCGAGAATGGCCCCGCCCATGCGTTCTTCATCGCCTGTGGAACAGAAGAAGAACGTCTGCGTGGTGAACAACTGCTTGGGCGTCCACATGTTCGCATTGATGATCGTCTTCTGCTTGAGGTAGTCCGAGAGATTGGTGATCCGTCGTTCAAACTTGAATCGGTCGGAATCAATCCACGACGAACCCAGCACCAAGTTGGTGTTCAACAGTTTGGCGGTGGCTGGCCCGATGTATCGGGTACGTGCATCAGCACGGGAGTGGTCTGATGCTGGGATTTCTTCCCACGGCCCCCGTCGAGGGATGTAGGTCATGAAGGTCTCGGCATCGAACTTGTCGTCCTGTGCACGTGTGACCACGGCTTCCACTTCGTCCATCAGCTTGACATAGGTCTCACTGGGCAAAATTCGGCCGGTTTCTTTGAATGATTTGTCTGATACGCTGCGATGTTCCCACATTTTTCTTCACCTCAAAATTTCTTCTTTTCTTCTGGAGGGGTGTCCTCTTCTTCTTCCTCGGCTTCCGCTTCTTCAGCTTCGTCCTCGGTGGAATCTTCTTCGGCCTCTTCTTCAGCCTCTTCTTCGGCCTCTTCTTCAGCCTCTTCTTCAGCCTCTTCTTCAGCCTCTTCTTCAGCCTCTTCTTCAGCCTCTTCTTCAGCCTCTTCTTCGGCCTCTTCTTCGGCCTCTTCTTCTGCGCTATCGGCATCGGGGTCGAGCATTTCAATGACCGTGTCTTCAGCGGTTTCTTTTGCCACCTCAGCAGCAGCAGCGGTGGCGGCGTCTTCGGCCTTGGCGATGATGTCTCCTTCAGAAACTCGGTCCGCCGTGGCTTGGTCAAGGATCATGGCTGCAGCGGCAGCCATCGAGGAGTCGACCATGGGTGCGCCACGGTAGACGTATTGGGCGAACAGCCCAAACAGGCCAAGAACGGCGCCTGAAGCGATGACCATTCCGCTGTTGTTGCGTTGGAGGTCATTTGGATCGATGTTGGTTTCCGTTCCCGTCGTGAAAATGGTCAGGTCTTGAAGGCCATGGAACCACGTGTTGGAGAGCACTTCAATAACGGCCCAAACGGCGTAAAGAATCATCAAAAGGGATGCCCCTTGCATCCAAGAACGGTTTTCGAGCACAAAGCCTGCGAGACCGGTTGAGGGGGTCGCGGGGGTGGTTTCTTCATCGGACATAGTGAGACCTCACTGGTTAGACCTTTAGCGGTCCACATTTAAATGATGTGCCAATAACAGTCTTCGTTTGAAGGGTCTATGGCGCGATTGGGTTCATTTTTTGCGTTGTTTTCGTCGCTGAGATTTCCCTTTCCGTCGTTGGTTCTCCCAACCGTTTCCACTTCGCCGGTCATCTTGCCAAAATCGATTCGGTTGTTCCATCCCCTCGGGCATGTCGTCAAAGGATTCGATGGAGAGACGAAGGCCGCCCAATTCATTCTGCAACTGTTTGACGTTCTCTCCGCCCCTTCCAACAAGCGTGGCGATCATGTTTTTTGGAGCGTAAATAACGGCGGAAGTGTCGCTGGAGAAGCGGACCTGACACTCAACGCCGACCCACTGCCGGACCGTCTCGACGATGCGTTCTTTGGCCATGGCCTTCACCGGAGAAAGATCGTTGGTTGTGCGTCCTTCGAGCGGCACGACAGCGATTTCAGAACCAAACGCGAACATTTCATGCGTGAGTTTTCCGCTCGGGAATTCAACGACCTCAATCACCGGACGAGCCAGTTCTTCCTGCATCCCCGTGGGCGGCTTCACGGTC
>Ga0208130_1001149_pt1 | contig 12997 bp, 17 predicted proteins | sample ETNtaG_31_FD_185771 | JGI IMG/M metagenome (GOLD analysis project Ga0208130, IMG submission 185771) | Marine microbial and viral communities from oxygen minimum zone, Eastern Pacific Ocean - ETNP201310SV78 (SPAdes) (version 2) | ecosystem: Environmental > Aquatic > Marine > Oceanic ...
AAAAGATCATTGGATAATCAAATTCAAAATAGTGAAGAAGGAAGCAAAGCTCCAACAATTGCAGTATTACCCTTTAACAATTTAAGTAATGATCCGGAACAAGATTATTTCGCTGATGGTATTACAGAAGATATTATATCTCATTTATCAAAATGGAAGACCTTCCCTGTAATATCTAGTAATTCCGCTTTTGCTTATAAAAATTCTAAAGAAAGTTCTAAAAAAATATCTGAAGAACTTAATGCTCGATATCTCGTGGTTGGAAGTGTTAGGAAAGGTGGAAATAAAGTAAGAATAAACGCCAAACTTATTGATGCTGAGAAAGATACTCAGATTTGGTCTCAAAATTGGGATAGATCTTTAGAAGATATTTTTGAAATCCAAGATGAAGTTTCACAAAAGGTTGCTGTAATTATATCACCTGCATTAAAGGCAAATGAAATACAACAATTAGAAATTAAGAAAAAAGTTAATTTAAGTGCATGGGATGAAAGTCTCCAGGCTCAGTCATATTTAAGTCAAGCAAATTATACTCAAGGTTTGGATTTAAAATCAAAATTAGAATTGTGTTCGAAAGCTATTGAGCATGCAGAAAAGGCTATTTCACTTGATGATAATCTAGCTGAAGCTCATATCGTTCTTTCTCAGGGTATAATGGAAAAAGTATTCGAACCATCATTAGATGCCGAAAGAAAAGAAAATCAGGAAAAGTTTTTTAAGCATACTGACAAAGCCTATTCCCTAGATCCAGATAATCCTGATGCAATTATGGCAAAAGGTATTCAAAATTATCTTACGCAAGATATAGAAAGATTTATGGAATTAATGCAAAAAGCAATAGACGTAAATCCAAATCATCCTCGCTCACTTCAAATGTTTTCAATGTCACTTATGAGGCAAGAAAAGTATGATGAAGCTATTGATTGTGTGAAAAAAGCAATTGAAATTGATCCAGTTGGAAGAATGGAATGGGAAGGTTGGCTGATTTTTTGTTATATAAGTAAAAAAGATTTAGACAATGCTCTAAACTCAATTAATAGAACAATTCAAGATGCACCACACAATAGACTTTTTGGGTTCAAGGCAGCTGTACTAGCACTTATGGGTGAAATAGAAGAAAGTAAAGTCTGGCTAAAAAAATATACAGATGAACGTCCTGAAGTTAAGACAATAACTGATTACAGAAAAGTAGCACCTGAAATGAGTGAAGCCTTAACAAATAATCTTATTGAAGGAATGAAACTTGCGGGTCTTCCAGAATAAATTAAAGGCCACCTTCTGAAAAAAGAAAATCCGATATATTCTCTATTCCTTTAAAGTTTTTCATTTCGCCAAAAACATAAGGCAATTCTCTTCGAGCATTTTTCACATCTTTTTCCATGGCTTGCAAATCAACCCCTACATAAGGAGCAAGATCAGCTTTATTAATAATTAATAAATCTGATTTTTGAATTGCCGGACCACCTTTTCTCGGTATGTCACTTCCCATTGCAACATCGATAACATAGATTGAAAGGTCAACTAGCTCTGGACTGAATGTAGCTGCTAAATTATCCCCTCCAGACTCTATTAAAATTATATCTAAATCTGGAAATTTAGATTTCATTTCTTCAACTGCCAATAGGTTTATTGATGCATCTTCTCTAATTGCTGTATGTGGGCATCCACCTGTTTCAACACCTTTTATTCTTTCTAAGGGAAGTGCTTGAGCTCTCATTAAATACTCAGCATCCTCAATGGTATATATGTCATTTGAAATAACAGCCATAGATAATTTTGGAAACAGGTGTTTACAAAGGGCTTCGGTTAGACTTGTTTTTCCTGCCCCAACTGGTCCTCCAATACCTACTTTTAATGGACCGTTAACTTTACTCATGTAAGATAAATCCTTGTTCTTAAGTTTTCATGTTTAATACTATGGATATCTGAAACAAAGTTAATTCCTCCAATGTCCTCCATAGAAAAATGCTTCATATCTTTTAAAAGTTTTTCAATTTTAGGCAAAGTTTCAATTATACAATCTTGACCAACCTTTTGACCTAATGGGATATGTTTAACACAAATATTAATTAAATTTGAAATAAATGACTGAATATAAAATAGAGATAAATTTTTTAACGAAATGTTAAAATTTATACCAGCTTTGGCTACAGCAATAGGATAAGCAACATTGCCTGGTATTTCAAATTTCCAACTATCTTTTAAACTTTTTGCGAACGCGTTTCCTAATGCAAGTGTTTCTATTTTTCTCTCTTTTGATGCACATAGTGCCATTATGTAATCATTCAACTCTAAACCTTCATAAGTGCATTTGATAAAAATAACATCATTTTTACATGTGCCATTAAAAATAATACCTGTGAGATATTCGATTACATCAGATTTATTTTGAATTATTTTTTCCTCTATAAGTGATTCAAGACCATGTGAATAACTATAAGAGCCGATAGGAAATGAAGGTGAAAACCACGATTGAAGTAATTGAAGCTCTTTAAAACTATCACTTTCAAAACTTTTGTCAGTGTTTGTGACCATGGGTTCTTCCCATACCATAAGCTCCACCTTCTGGATTAAAAGCTTCTTTTACTTGATGAATTTTGCCACCCAGTCTTAAGATCATGTCACCAATAACCTTATCAAATTGTATTAAAACTCTATCTTTTTCAATTTGACATGGAATATGTCTGTTACCTATATGCCATATTAGTTGCATTAAGTTATTGCCTTTAATCTCCAAAAGCTTTTCAACTTTTGCATGGACCTTTATCAAATCTAAATTATCCAATTCAAATGCTTGACCAGGGTTAAGTGATTTTGTTTCAGACAAATTGACTAAGAATTCTATTCCATTATCTGACTTTACTTTTTTTCTACGAATAAATCTTTGATCGTAAGTTAAAGAGATTATATCTTTAATATTCTTGTTATCAGTTTGATCAATAATATTAAAACAGTTAAGCATTTTTAATATAGGAAATATCTTTGTGCTAAAGGGAGTTCTGAAGCAGGCTCACAAGTTAATAACTCTCCATCTGCTTTAACCTCGTATGTTTCAGGGTTCACTTCTATTTCAGGACATATATTATTTAATACCATATCTTTTTTTGAAATTTTACGGGTATTAGCAACAGGCAACAGTTCTTTTTTAATTTCAAGATCATTAAATGATTCCTCTTGAATTGAATAATTGCTTACAAAAGTAACTGATGAACTTTCTAACGAACGACCATACGAAGAAAACATTGGGCGTGAATGGATTGGTTGCGGCGTTGGTATTGAAGCGTTAGGATCTCCCATTTGAGCGCATGCAATACTTCCACCAACTAAAATCATTTCTGGTTTTGCTCCAAAAAAAGCTGGGTCCCAAATGACAATATCTGCTCTCTTATTTTTTTCTAATGTTCCAATATGGTTAGATACGCCATGTGCAATTGCTGGATTAATTGTATACTTTGCAATATATCTTTTGACCCTTAAGTTATCATTTTGACCTTGTTCTTCTTTTAGTCTACCACGTTGGATTTTCATTTTATGAGCTGTTTGCCATGTTCTAGAAATCACTTCACCAACTCTTCCCATAGCTTGACTATCAGATGCTATAATTGAAAATGCACCAATATCATGAAGAATATCTTCAGCAGCAATTGTTTCTCTTCTAATTCTGCTTTCTGCAAATGCTACATCCTCTGGAATAGATTTATCAAGATGGTGGCATACCATCAACATATCAAGATGTTCTTCTAATGTATTAACTGTGTAAGGCATTGTTGGGTTTGTCGATGATGGTATAACATACTCTTCCCCACAAACTTTAATTATATCTGGGGCATGACCTCCACCAGCTCCTTCAGTATGGAAAGCGTGAATTGTTCTTTTATTAATAGCCTTAATAGTATTTTCTACAAATCCACTTTCATTTAATGTGTCAGTGTGAATCATAACCTGAACATCGAATTTATCTGCAACATCCAAACAATTATCGATTGCACCTGGTGTGGTTCCCCAATCTTCATGTAGTTTTAATGAGCATGCTCCAGCTAGTATTTGCTCTTCTAAACCTTCTGGTAAAGAGGAATTTCCTTTTCCAGCAAAAGCAAGGTTCATAGAAAAAGCATCTGCAGATTGTATCATTCTTTTTATGTGCCATGGTCCAGGAGTACAGGTTGTTGCAAGTGTTCCGTGAGCAGGACCAGTCCCACCTCCTAACATTGTAGTTATTCCAGAGTGAAGAGCATCATCTATTTGTTGTGGACATATAAAATGTATATGACTATCAAAACCTCCAGCTGTAATTATTTTTCCCTCACCAGCAATAATTTCAGTTCCAGGCCCAATTATTATATTGACGTTATTTTGAGTATCAGGGTTCCCTGCCTTGCCAAGTTCACATATTTTACCATCTTTAATACCAACATCAGCTTTAAAAATACCTTTAACATCAACAACTAAGGCATTAGTAATAACTGTATCAACTGCTCCCTGTGATCTAGGTATTTGAGATTGACCCATGCCATCCCTGATTACTTTACCGCCGCCAAATTTAACTTCCTCTCCATAGTTGGTGAAATCTTTCTCAACTTCGATGATTAAATCAGTATCAGCTAGCCTAATTTGATCTCCAACAGTAGGCCCATACATATCAGAATAAGATTTTCTTGAAATTTCTTTCATTAGAGAGAACCCATAATTTTTTTGTTAAATCCAAATATTTTTCTTTTACCTTGTATTTCTATTAGGTCCACATCTCTGGTTTGACCCGGCTCGAATCTTACAGCAGTACCTGATGGGATATTTAGCCTTTTCCCATAAGCAATATTTCTATCAAAATCTAGTTTTTCATTTGCCTCTGCAAAGTGATAATGACTACCAACCTGGACAGGTCTGTCACCTGTATTTGATATAGTTAATGTAAATACTTCTAAATCTTCATTGATTTTAATATTACCTTCTTTAGTAATTATTTCTCCAAGCTTCATTTTTACCTCTTATCGAATTGGATGATGGACTGTTACTAATTTTGTTCCATCAGGAAAAGTTGCCTCAACTTGAACCTCATTAATTAAATTAGGAATACCTGACATACAGTCTGATTTACTTATTACTTGAGCCCCTTCCTCCATAAGATATGCAACTGATTTACCATCTCTAGCACCTTCAATTACGAAGTCAGTTATGATCGCTATAGCCTCAGGATAATTCAACTTTACTCCTCTTTTTAATCTATTTCTTGCAACAATTGCTGCAAGACTTACAAACATTTTATCTTTCTCTCTTGGTGTTAATTTCATAACTACGAGTTCCAAACATTAGGTAAATTATCACCTAAAAAATAAGTTAAAATTTTAATTATTGCAAATTTTAGATAGTAACTATTTTTGCCAATACTTCTAATTAATATTTTATTGTCCCATTGTGAAATTGCAATTTTAACATTCTTATTTTCGTATTTATTTATATCTAGTAATTCAGCTTTATTTATAAATTCCTTGCCAGTGATTAAAATAGTATTGACAGCATATTTATCATTTAGGTTTGTTTTATTAGTTAAAGCCTCTTTAATATCTCCAGAAAAATTAATTGCTTCTGCATGTATAATTTTTTCATCTAAGTTAATTTTCCATAAATCACTAAAATATCCTCTCTCGACAGTTTCTTGCATAGATGTCCTACCAAAAATTGTTGTTTCACACATAACTAAGTTTGAAAAAATATCTAAGTTTAGATTTATTCTCCGAGCAAAATTACAATTATTAAAAAGAATTATTTCTTGAGGAAGCCATAAGACATCGCTCTTAACAAGATTAATATCTATGTTTAAATTTGCACATTTTCCTAATCCACTATAAATCTTTTCGGCAGCCTGTGTCGAAATAGAAACTCTGGAATCGATTAAATTTAATTTATATAAGTATTCATCACCACTCGTAATACCACCTGAAGTATTAATTAATACTAACTCTTCATATTCTCGATAATTATTTGGCAGTAATGCTTTTGAAGCTCCTTTTTGGTAAAATTTAGATAAAGAATTTTTATTAAACTCAATATCAATCTCACCAAATGATTTTTGAATAGAACTATCCATAAAATTAATTCTAAAATACCTTAGTTATTATCTAATTGTTAAGACATGGTTAATATAAAATAAAAGCATATAATTTATAAAATATATACTGTTGTAGAGATTAAAATTAATTTGCAATAGATATAAAAAAATTGTTTATTACTAATATGTTTGAATTCAATGCTGGAAAATTAATTAAATTTATTGAAAAAACACTCTTAGCTATAATAGCAGTTTTAACGATTGTAGCTACTCTTCAGGAAATATTGAAAATTTATGAAATAGGTGAAGTAAATCTTGCTGATTTATTACTTTTGTTTATCTACACGGAAGTTTTAGGAATGATTGGTGTATTTTATACTAGCAATAGAATACCCATAACACTGCCCCTATTTATTGCAATGACTGCTATCGCTCGTCTGATAATTTTACAGGGCAAAGGAATGGATGCATCAACCTTATTATATGAAGCAGGCGCAATACTTATAATTGCAATTGCTTGTTTAGCTGTAAGGTATCGACCTAATAGTGCTTACAAATATCAAGATGAAGACGAAAATAATAATTAATATCTTTAAAAATTAAAATTTGTATATTTAAGCGTCTAAAAGATTTATGAATTGAAATATAAAAATTAATTCATAATTAAATATTATAAATATTTAGATGAATTTAAATGAAAAAAAATAACATTGATATTTTTATTACAGGCGCTGGTCTTGCTGGTTTACTTGCTTCTATAGCATTTTCAAGAAAAGGGTTTTCTGTAGTTTGTATAGATAAGATAGATATCAAAAATCATATTGATAATAACAGTAAGAGTTTTCGTACAACTGCTTTTCTAGAACCCTCAAAAAAATTTTTTGAGGAAATAGGTATATGGACAGAAATCAAAAAATATTCTTGCCCTATGAATTCATTGAAATTAGTAGATACGAAATTATTTAATGATCATCTGAAAATTACTGCATCCAAAACCTTTTCTAATGAAAGTTCTAATACTCTTGGTTGGAATATTAAAAATAATGACATGATTAAGGCTTTATTTGAAGTTGCGAAAAAGGAAAAAAACATATCATTATTTTCAAATACGACAATTGAAGTTTTTGAGATTAATGATGAATTTGTAGAAATTAGTTTAAGCAATAAAAAACAATTTAATGCCAAACTTATTGTTGGTTCAGATGGCAGAGACTCTTTCATAAGAAATGAACTTAATATTAAATCAACTACAAAAGAGCTTGGGCAAAACGCTCTTACTTTCGGTATTCAGCATGAGAAGTCACATAATAATATTTCTAATGAAATTTATTATTCAGGAGGTCCTTTTACAACAGTCCCGATAAAAAATAATTCAGATGACAATTATTCATCTGTAGTTTGGATGGATGAAGAAAATGCCACTAACAATTTAATGAAATTAGACAAAACATCATTTGAGAAAGAGATTAATAAAAGATCTGCTGATATATTGGGACATTTAAAATTGGTTTCTGAACCTCAATTGTGGAAAATGCGAACCCAAGTTGCCAAAAGATTAATATCTTTTAGGGCAGTCATTATAGCTGAGGCTGCTCATGTTTTGCCTCCTATTGGTGCTCAAGGATTTAATATGAGCATAAATGATATAAAGTGTTTATTAAAAAAATCTATCAAAAATAAATACAAATTAGGTGAACCAAGAATGCTTTTATCATATGAAAGAGAAAGATTAGTAGATATGAATTTCAGAGTTTCCAGTGTAAGTTTACTTAATTACTTTTCAAAGACAGATAATCCTTTTTTAAAAATAATAAGGTCTTCATCAATTAAATATTTATTCAATTTTAATCCCTTAAAATCAACAATTATGAAATTGGGTTTGGGTTCTCAGTAATTTAACTTAGTAAAATATTGCTTAGTTTTTCAAATTCTAATAAATTTAAAAACGTAATTATTTTTAAGTAAAGGAGGTGGTCTATGTCTATAATTTTATATACAAGTCCTCCCCACGAAATGATGGGAAACTTGTAAATTAAATTTGAAAAGGGAGACAAAAATATCTCCCTTTTTTTAATAATATGAATTTTAAAAATCATTTTAAATATACTTTAATATTTTTTGAGACTTTGTTTCTTGTGTTAGGAGTTGTCCTTCCAATAGCACGTATTGATGAATTTTGGTTTTTTAGCTCTGAATTTTCAATTTTATCTGTAAGTAAAGATTTATTTATAAATTCTGAAATACTTTTATCAGTAATAATCATAACTTTTGGTTTCTTCTTTCCACTACTAAAAATTTTCTTAAAAGTTTTTGAAATTGAAAAAATTAAAAACTTAAGTCTTCACAAATTTTCAATGGTAGATATTTTTTTGTTAAGCTTTATAGTATTTGCTGGCAAGACATCGAATTATTTTGAGGTGCATTTAATGCATGGCTTCTATTTTCTTTTAACCTCTATTATTTTAGGTTTTGTTTATTTAATAATAATTAAATAAATACTTAATTTTAATTCAGAAATACCTTTAGGGAGATATATATGAGTAAATATGCAATATATACAAAATGGTTTTGGCCAAATGGCGTTCCTACAAAAGAAAGTGCAGAAAAAAGTATGAGAGAGTTCTCTGATAAAACAAATGCAGAAGATGTTTTATGGTGGAGAGCAGATGAGAATCATCATCAATCAGTTATTATTTTTTCTTCTGAAGAAATAGCAAACAAAGAAATGGAAATGAGGCAAAGCCATCGAAAGAAAAGTACAGAAGAGCACGAAATTAAAATGGTGGAAGAATATGTTGGACCAGTGCTAGCTCAACTTTCATCAATTAAGTAAATAATTAATCACTGTTTTAAAATATTTTAGATTTCTAGATTTTTAAATTTCTTTAAATTTATACTTTTAAAAACCTTTGCTGTAGGTTTTACAGGAACTACTGTAACACCAATTCCATTCTCCCTTATATGACAAACATTAAAGCTTTTCCCTTCAATAATTCTCATTTCATCTTTTGTTAAAAAATCAATAGTTGAATATAACCCATTTGAAATGATTATAGGTATACCATGCCAAAAATTAGTTTGATTTATGTGAATGTGGCCGCAAACAATTGCAAGTATATTCTGATTTGCTAATTTAGATTTTAATTTAGTTGTAGATTTTTCATCTAAGCTGATCCAATTTGGGCTACTCATACTAAACTTGGGTGGATGATGCATCATTATGAGTGATTGCATTTGTTTATACTTAGATAAACAATTAGATAAGAATTCAAATTGCTCATCACTAATTTCACCGGAAACCTTTCCCGATACAGATGTATCTAAAACTATTAGATTTAAATCTTCAATAATGTGATTGTAGAATAGTGGCTCTTCAGAATTAATATTTCTAAAAACTTTATTGAATGAAAGCTTTTTATCATGATTGCCCAAAGCATAATAAATGGGAGTTTTGATATTTTTCAAAATTTGATAAAGTTCTTCATAGCTTTTTATATTACCTGTATTTGACAAATCTCCACTGATTAAAATAAAATTTGGTTCAGGTCTAAAATTATTAATTTCTTTAATTACATTTAGGATTGTTTTTCTAGTCTCAAAATGAATTTCATTTTGAGTTTTATCTCTACTAGAAAAATGAAGATCTGTTAGATGAATAAATCTTTTCATTTAATGTTACATTAAAATTAGAAATAGTCTTAATCAGTGGTCTTTTAGGTATTCCACCAAGTCTTCATATCCACCAATGCGTTTTCCATCTTTAAAAATTTGGGGTATTGTTTTTATTCCAGGTGCTTTTACCTTTAACTCTTTACGGAGCTCATCATCATTAATATCGAGATTTTTAAAAGGAATACCTTTACTATTTAATAACTCCTTTGCCCTGATACACCAAATACAGGTTGGCCTAGTATACACATCTAACACTTAAGTCACCAAAATCTTCTAATAATTTTTAGAATTAATTTTTTGTTTAAAAGATACTAAATTTGTAAATAAATTAGAAATTTGTTTTCGATATGACCAACCTAAATTAGCCAAAATTTGAAATATTATAATATAAAAAATTAAAGAACACATATTCAAGATATAATTTCAATTTAAAACAAAGTACAGAATAAAAAAAACTAAATGATAGATATTTATCTATCATTTAGTTAGTTCGGGAGGAAATAAAATATAAATTAAATATTAAACTCTATTTTCTTATTCAAACTATTGGGTTCCAAAAAGGAAGATTTTGTTTGAGTTTTTATAAAAAACGAAAATACTAAAATAAAAAACGTAACTATAAGAGGCGTTAAAAAAATTTTCTTTTGCATTAGAACTCCTTTTCTACATTTATAAGCTTAAGGAGTGATGATGTTTGAAATTAGATTGAAAAGTGACAAAAATAAGAAATTTTAGAATAAAAAGAAATATTACCTACAAGAATTACAAAATCCAAATATCTCTAAATTGTGATCTGAATATTCAAAATTAACACTATTACTAAGAGTTCCAAAAAATGATTTTAAATTATCTTTTTCAAGTTCTGTTACTTTTTCACATTTTTCACAAATTAAAAAAGATGTAGAAGTCATAGCATTGCAGTTTGAAATATTACAGGCAACATATGAGTTTTTACTTTCAATTTTATGTACTTTGCCGATTTCAATTAATTTATCTAATGCCCTATATACTTGAGTAGGGGCTTTAATACCTTTTTTTTGCGTATCAGATAAAATGGTGTATGCCTTTAATGGCGCACCATGGTTTTCTAATAGATTAAGAACAATTTCTTGGTTTCTTGTTAATTTTTGTTTTGTGATCTTCATAATTTATAAGTATCAAACAGTAATCATTTTTTCAACTTAGCGTCAAAGTTAGGAACTAACATTGATAATATAAACAATATTAATGCTACAACTATTATTGTTGGACCAGAAGCAGTATTAAATTCTAAAGAACTAAATAAACCTAGTACAACTGATACAACACCACCAATTATTGACAAAAAGACCATTTGAGCCGGATTATTACTTAGGTTTCTTGCTAAAGCTGGTGGTATCAAAAGCAATCCTGTTATTAACAAAACACCTATCATTTTGATTGAAATAGCTATTACTCCTGCTAATAGCAATGTGAAAACAACATTTGATCTATCAGGGTTCATGCCTTCTGCAGCTGCTAAATCATAATTTACAGTAGCGGCAAACAATGAAGACCAAATGAAGTATAATATTATTAGAATTAGCGAGCCACCACACCATATAATTAAAATGTCATTAATTGTAACTGACAGAATATCACCGAACAACAAACCCATAATATCAAATCTAATAAATGTTAAAAAGCCTATTAAAACTAAACCAACTGCTATGCTCGAATGTGCAAGCAGGCCTAATAATGCATCACCTGGTAATTTAGTCCTCTTTTGCAAACTTAATAATAATAATGCAATTATTCCTGAAACAAAAAACACAGATAAAGAAATATTAATACTAAAAGAAAATGCTAACGTGACACCCAAAAGCGCTGAATGTGATAAAGTATCTCCAAAATATGCTAAACGACGCCAAATAACAAAACATCCTAACGGACCAGTAACTATTGCTACACCAATACCTGCAACTAAAGCTCTCACAAAAAAGTCGTCAAACATTATTTCTCTATTCTTCCATCAGCACCATGAGAATGATCATGATGATGCTTATATAAAGAGAGTGTAGAAGCAGTATGCTCGCCAAATAAATCTATATAGGCAGGGTTTTTTGCTACAGAACTAGGCGAACCCGAACAGCAAATATGTCCATTTAAACAGATTACATGGTCTGTTGATGACATTACAAAATGGATGTCATGTGAAATTAATAAAATACCACAATTTAAACTATCAGATATATTTTTAATTAAATTATATAAAGCTATTTCACCATTAAAATCCACACCTTGAACTGGTTCATCTAAAATTAATAACTCTGGCTTTTTAGCAATTGCTCTTGCAATCAATACTCGTTGAAATTCACCTCCAGATAAATTTTTGAGGTCAGCATAAATAAGATTTTCAACGCCGGTAAGTTTAAGGTTTTCAATCATTTCCGAGTTAGAAATTTCACCTGTTATCTTCATGAAATCATAAACACGAAGTGGTAGTGTCCAGTCAACATTTACCTTTTGTGGTACATATGCAACTCTATTAGTATTCCTCTTAACAGACCCCTCATCAGATCTTAATATGTTCAATACCATTTTTGCAGTTGTAGTTTTGCCTGAGCCATTTGGACCAATTAAAGTCACAATTTGCCCTTTTGAAACCTCCAGAGATACTCCTCTTACTAACCACTTAGAAGATTTATATATTCCAGCATTTTCTAATTTAACTAAATAGTCAGATTTATTTGTCATTTTTTTATTTACATTCATAGATGTTATATTATAACAGTGTTACTTTATAACACTTTAATTTCGAGGTAAACATTAATATGAAACAGATTAAAACATTTTTTGCAAAATTTATCACTTATATTTTTGCAGTTTTATTTGCTGGCTCTCTTGCAGCAAATGCAGAAATAAAAGTTGTAACAACTATTAAGCCCCTACATTCGTTAATTTCAAATGTAATGGACGGTGTAGGCGAACCTTCTTTAATTATCGAAGGAAGTACATCACCACATAGTTTTGTATTAAAACCTTCACACGCAAAAATGATAGAGCAGGCTGACATCATTTTCTGGATTGGAGAAGATCTTGAAACATTTATGGAGAAACCTCTAGAATCAATTGCAAAAAATGCAAAAAAAATCTCTTTTATGGAACTTGCTAGCATTGAAAAATTAAAGTTTAGAGAAGAAAATATTTTCGAATATGATAATCATGACGATCATGGACATGGTGAGGATAAAGACCATGATGACCACGGCCACGGCGAAAAGAAAGATCATGACGATCATGGACATGGTGAGGATAAAG
>Ga0208130_1001151_pt1 | contig 12980 bp, 13 predicted proteins | sample ETNtaG_31_FD_185771 | JGI IMG/M metagenome (GOLD analysis project Ga0208130, IMG submission 185771) | Marine microbial and viral communities from oxygen minimum zone, Eastern Pacific Ocean - ETNP201310SV78 (SPAdes) (version 2) | ecosystem: Environmental > Aquatic > Marine > Oceanic ...
ACTTAATTTAAAATTTTTTTGATAAACAACTATCTTATTCTTTTTACAAATATTGATAACATTTTGTCTAGTAATTCCTTTAACACAATATTTACCAGAGGAAGTAAAGACTCTCTTATTTTTAATATAAAAAAAATGTGTTGAATTACAGGTAGCAATATTTCCATTAGGATCTTTCATTAAAGCTTCATCAAATTTTTTATTTTTTGCTTCAATACAAGCTAAGATACAATTTAATTTACTAAGGGAGTTTAATTTTGGGTCTTGAACATTTTCTGGTCCCCTTATTGTTTTAACAGTTGTTAATTTAACACCTTGCTTATAAGTTTTTTCTTGAGGTATTTTATATTCGGGAATAATGACAATTGTAGGTTTGCTGATAGTAAAAGCTGGATCTTGGTAGGGAGTTGATTTTATTCCTCTTGAAACAACTAATCTGATATGTACATCACTTTTCATTTTATTGATGTTAGTGGTTCTATAAATAGCTTTTTCTAACTCTTTTTTAGATAGATGGATTTTTAATCCAATTTGTTTTGCATCATCCTTTAATCTTTTAAGATGTTCTTTGATAAATAGAAGTTTATGATTATGAAGTCTTATTCCACTCCAAACACCATCGCCTAATAAAAAACCAGAGTCAAAAACAGATATATTGGCTTTGTTTCTTGGATAAAAACGTCCGTTGATATAAATCTTTATATTATCGTTACGTTTATCTCTGACGTAGTCATGAGACGAAGACAATCAAAATCTCCACTGATTGATTTTTGCAGTTAAAAAATCTCTAAAAGCAATTAACTTAGAGCTACCTTTCAAGTTTTCATGATAAACCATATGAACCTCATAACTAGGTCCTTCTATTTCAGGTAATACTTTCACTAAATGAGCTTTATGTTGAACCATGTAATCAGGCAGTGCTGCTAAACCAGCTCCAGTTTCAACTGCAACCAGTAACCCATATAAGTTATTAATTGTGACGTGAGGTTTTCTAGGTTTAGTATTTTTTTTCTGTCCTGTTGTTAAAATCCAATTTGTATCTGATAGGGGTGAAGGCTTACCTGTACCATAAGTAATTAATCGGTGATTAGACAATTCAGATCTTCTGATTGGCATTCCCATTTCATTGATATAGTGGCCTGATCCATAAATATGGTACTTAATAGTAGCTATATGTTTTGAGACTAAATCTAAGTGTTTAGGTCTTCTCATCCAAATACCAATATCGTAGTCCTGACGAAGCATATCTTGTTCATCTTCAGAGTAGTTTAATTTCAAATTAATTTCAGGGTATTCATTGATAAATTCATTAATACGAGGACTCAACCACATCGAGCCAAAACCAACAGTGGTGTTAATAGAAAGGTTTCCAGTAGGAATAGATTTGAATTCAATAATTTTCTTTTCAATAGAATTTAAATCAGCAAAAATTTTTTCAGTTTCTTCAAAAAGATAAGAACCCTGTTCAGTTAGAGTAATGCCCTTAGTGTGTCTTTTGAATAATTTAGTTTTTAGACTATGTTCTAAAGATTGAATTTGTCTTGTAATGGCAGATTGACTTAAATGAATCGTACCCATAGCCTTGGATATACTTCCAGCAGTAGCTACGTGATAAAAAGTTTTAAGTCTATCCCAATCCATTTGTTATTTTTGCTAAATCGTTATTTAAAATTAATATATCCATTAAATAATACTTTTTTTGTGTAACTAGGTCTAAGAGAATATTATTAGCATTATTTAAGTCATTTTGTGTTTCAATTAGTCGAGTAACACTAATTTTTTGAGATTTATAAAGAATTTCGTCACCTTTAAGTTTTAGATTTAATGTCTCGATGATTGCCTTTTGATTTTCAATCTTTTGAAGATAGAAATCATAATTATTCCAAGACTCAAGATAGGTATTGAGTAAGTCTTTTTTAAGATCTTTATGAGTTAAAAGTTTCTTTTGATATTCATATTTTTGTATATCGAAATTATTTTCATCCTTATAACCATCATATAAAGGAATAGATAAGGTTAATGTCAAAGAGGAGCTTCTTCGATGATCAACACTACTTGAAAACTTATCAGAGTCAGATAAGGAGTATGATAAATCCACTGAAGGTTTTAAATCTTTTTTATTCATTTCTAATTCAGGTATATACGTTTGTTCAATATAAGTAAGGTATTGACCGTAGGAAGAATTCATCAACTCAGAAAATAACTTTTTTTCCACTAATTGATCTGGAATTTCAATAACCCTTTTAAAATCAACATCTTCGTCTTCTAATTCCATATCTAACAGTTTATTTACTTGAAGCATTAAATTATCAATCTGTCTGTCATAATCTAAAAGCAATGACTCTGCAGAAATTAATTCGTTTTGAAAGTCTAGAAGGTCAGTTTTGGTAATTCTATTTGCTTGAAATAAAATTTCTGCTTCTTGTACTTTTCTCTCATAGAAATTGAGATTTTTTTGTTGATTATTTTTCTTTAAAACAAGTCCTTGTAGGGTGTTATAACCATTAATTAACTCTTTAATTAATAGTTCTTTTTGATACTGCCTTAAAAAATCTAATGCTTGGTTTCTTGTTTGGGTTGCTATCAGGTTTAATTGACTAAACCCACCATTGTATAAATTAACTGTAGCACTGATTGTGTTAGTATTTGAATTTATAGTAGAAGTGGAAGTTGTAGAAGAAGTTGTATTAGAAAAGCTATATGAGTAATCAATTTCTGGAATAAAAATTTTATCTGCATTATCTAAAGAAATATCATCAATTTGATCATCGTATTTAAATGCCGAATTATTTTCATTTTTTTCAATTAAGATTTTTACTAATTCATCAATATCATAAGCCTGTAGTGGAAGAGTCCAGCACAAAGCAATTGATAGAAATACTATTTTGAGTTTTGCCATTCTTTTTCTAAATTTTTGAGCTCCCATTTTAAACTTTTTTTATTCATTTTCTTTTCCATTTTTTTAAATCTTTTTTCAAATTTACGATTTGACTCTCTTATCACAGTTTCGGTATCTATTCCTAATTTTCTCGATAAATTAATACATGAAAAGAGAAGGTCGCCTAATTCTTCGCGTATTTTCTTTTTATTGTTAGCCTTCATTTCAAATGTCAATTCATTCAATTCCTCTTTAACTTTTTTCAAAGTATCCTCAGGTTTTTTCCAATCAAATCCCTCCTTTGCAGCTCTTTTTTGAAGTTTTATAGATCTAGTAACAGCTGGTAATGAAATACTTACTCCATCAAGAATTGAATTGGCACCTTTTTTCTTTCTTTCATTTTTCTTTTGAAGTTCCCAAAAATTATTTACATCTTCTATGGATTTAATTGAACTATCTTTTAAAAAGATATGAGGATGTCTTGATCTCATTTTTTGAACACTTTTATCAATAACGTTAAAAATATTAAATTTCTTTTTTTCTGCAGCAATAACTGAGTGATAAATTACTTGAAGTAATAAATCTCCTAACTCATCTTCTAATTCTGAGTAATTATTTTTTTCAATTGCCTCGACCACCTCATAAGCTTCCTCTAATGTATATTTAGATAGTGACTTAGAAGTTTGCTCAATATCCCAAGGACAACCTTTCTTTGGGTGTCTTAGTTGTTGAACAACATCAATAATGTCCTGGAGATTTTTCTGATTTTTTTTTACCATGCTATTGCTTGTGCTTGAAATATCTGACTTTTATAGCTTCTAATATCAGCATATGCATCATAAATATTGTTTTTCTTTCGAGCACATAAAATAAAGCCCTCACTCCAATCCGTGACTGATAAAGCTTTATGTCCTTTTTTATTAAGTTTAGGAATTAAGCCTGAAAGCCTTTCTTCGAGTAATAATTGTTTTTTATTTGGATCATGAGGGTGAAAAAAGGCAGGTAAATGTTCTGATGACACTCTTGGCTCATTAAGTGCAATATCAATAGGTTTTTGAGAAAAAATATAATGAATCAAAAACTGAGCTTGCCATTGATCTTGCGCATCTCCACCCATGGTTCCACATGATAAAATTTCTTTTTCTTTTTTATTAATAATCATTGTTGGACTCAAAGTGGTTCTCGGTTGTTGGTTAGGTGTAATGAAATTCACATGACCTGGTTTTGATAAATAAAAGGTCATTAAACGATTACCTAAAGGAAAGCCCAAATCATTTATAACTTCATTGGATCTGATCCAGCCACCACTAGGTGTGCAAGAAATAGCATTATTTTCACTATCTATAATGCTGATGTGTACCGTACCAGCTCCCCAAGGTTTAATTTCATTTTCAATAGGTAAAAGTGATTTACCTTTTAATGGGTCACCTGGAATAATTGAGTCTATAGCTTTAGGGGAAATCAATTTTAATCTTTTGTTTAGGTATTGACTGTTGAGTAGGTGTTTAGCTGTAACTTGAGGTTTTTTTTGCCCTGTGAAATACATTTCTCGGTCAGCAAATGTTAATTTCAAAGATTCAATAAAATGGTGAATTTCGTTTTCATTATTTAAATTCTTTAATTTTTGTTTTTCAAAGAGTTTCATCATCATAAGTGAAGTAAGTCCTTGGCCCCAAATATCAGTTTTATGAATTTGATAATCACCAAAATTTTCAAAGATTGTTTTTTCAAAAGTAGCAGAGTAATTATCAAAGTCCTGCCTTTGTAGTAATCCATTCCTTTGATTGGAATGCTTTATGATAGTTTGAGCTATATCACCTTTATAAAAAGCATCATGTAGCTTATTAAATTTATTAATTCTATTTCCTGATAACTTTTTTTCATAATTAGATAAATAATCTAATAAATTTCCAAACTTTTTATTTTTAAATAGAGAATTTATTTCAGGTACTTTTTTATTCTCATTAATGTAAAGCTTATATGAATTTACCCACTCATTTTTAAACTTTAATTTTAAATCATTTAATCCAAACTTTTTTTGGTTCACAATTCCATTGTGAATAGGAAAACCATCCTTAGCATAAGATTTTGCATATTTAGCGATTGTTCGAAAATCTAGTTTCCCATAGTGTTGAAGTAATCTGAAGATTGAAGAAAAGGCAGAGGGTACTCCTGCAGTTAAAATACCTTCATCAGGAATTTCTCGGTTTCCTTTAGTTACTAAATTCAAAAAATTAAAATTGCTTGGTGATACAGTGTTACCATTGAGTACAATAGGGGACTTTGATGAAGGCTTAAGGATCATAACTCCTTCTCCTCCCATGCCAAACATCTGTGGGTTAACCAAACTTTCTACAAGCATTGCTCCAGCGGCTGCATCAAAAGCATTTCCTTTATCTTCTTTAAGGATGGAATATGCCGTTGTAGCAGAAAGATTTGAGTGAGTAGCAATTGCACCATGGGTACCTGCGTAACTAGGAGTAAAGCTATTTATAGAATTATCATCTACCCTAAATGCTCGATTGTTCATTATATAGTTATAATCTCTTCAGATGATGTTGGATGAACAGCTACAGTCTTTCTAAATTCATCTAATGTATTTCTTGCAACGACATTTACCGCTAATAATTGTATTAATTCCGCAGCTTCATCTGAAATGATATGAATGCCAATGATCGTTTTATCTTTTTTATCAATTACGAGTTTATAAAAGGTATCTTTATTTGTTTTTGAAAATGATTTTTTCATGGATTTAAAGTTAGTAGTGAGTTCATAGGCATCAATTTTATTTTTTTTAGCCATTTCTAAAGTCAAACCCACTGTTCCTATTTGAGGTGAAGTAAAAACAGCTGTAGGTATATTTGCAAAATCGTACTCTATAGTTTTTTTATTATTAAATAATTTATCAGCTAAAAAATGACCCTGTCTAATTGCAACAGGGGTTAGATTTACATAATCAATGACATCCCCAACCGCATATATATTTGAGTCATTTGTTTGAAAATGTCTATTCACCTTAATAGATTTATTTTCATTTAATTGAATATTTGTATTTTCTAAACCTAAATTTTCAGTATTAGCTATTCTTCCAATAGCTGAAAGAATGTAATCAGTAGATATCTTTTTCTTATTAGATAAATTAACAATTAATTCATTTTTTAATTTATTTACTTTTTGTATTTTAGACTCTAAGTGATATTTAATCTTTCCCTTTGGTGTAGATTGAATTAAAAAATCTACAATTTCACTATCAAACGATTTTAAGATTTGTTTTCCTCGATAAACCAAATCTACTTTGACCCCTAAATTCGCAAATATAAAAGCAAATTCAATTGCAATATACCCACCACCTTCAATTACCATTCTTTTAGGAAGTTTTTTTAATAAAAAAATATCATCACTTGTATTAACTAATTTTAAATTTTCTGAGATATTTGGAATTCTCGGTTTTCCTCCTGTTGAGATAATAAATTTTTTTGCTTGATAGGATTTTTTACCTACTTTAATTTTTTGAGAGCTTAGAAATTGAGCTGTACCATTAATTATATCTATTTTATTTCGATTGAGTATTCCCTCATAAATCTTATTTAGTCTTGATATTTCTTGATCTTTTTTCTTCATGAACAATTTCCAATTTAAAGAGGGTTTAGGAATAGACCATCCATAGGACTTATAATTTTCAATATCTTTATTAAGTTGTGATAGATAGTAATAGAGCTTTTTGGGCACGCATCCGACATTCACGCAAGTTCCTCCAAAACGATTATTTTCTACAATCGCTACTTTTGCTCCATGGACGCTTGCAATACGGGCAGCTCTAACACCACCTGATCCAGCACCAATTACAATAAGGTCATATTTCATTTATTTTTCGATAGATTGGTCTATAAAGTCATACATGAGTTGGAAGTCAATTTCAAATTCCCAATATTCAAAGCTTTTAGGTTCTCTTGAGACTAAAAGAGAAAACGACAAAGATTATTATCGTATGACAGTATTAAAGTCTCATTTGAATTCTGGGAATTTCGCACATGGTGGTTTCTTAATGTCTTTTCTTGATAATGTAATGGGTAATGCTGCATTTAAAAGCTTTGATAATAAACCTTGTGTAACTATATCTATGTCAACACACTTCACTTATTCAGCTTCTATGGGTGATGAATTAATTGGACAACCAATTATTGAAAAAAAAACAAAAACACTCTCATTTGTCAAATGTCAGGTTTTTTCAAAAGATAATTTAATTGTATCAGGTAGTGGTATTTGGAAAATCGTAAATTTTAAAAAAGTTAATAATATTTCTGATAAGATAAAAATAGACGACGGTGGTTGGTAATTAATTTTTAAAAGAAATAATTTTGAAAATTAGAATAAATGAAATTCATGCTTGTAAGGCTTTATTTTTTTCCATTTCTTTTTTTGTAGGTTTATGGACAGTTAGAATACCTGATATAAAAGATCAAATCGGAACTGATTACCAGGGTATGAGCTACTTGTTTGTAATCTTTTCACTTGGTTCAATATTTACAATGATTATTGCACCAAAAATAATTCAAAATTTTTCCTCTAAATTTATCGGACTTCTTACAGGATTTGTAATTTCCTTTTTATGGGTATTTATACCTTTTGTTTCATCATTTTACCAAATGGCTGTTCTAAGTTTCATATTTGGATCATCATATGGCATCATTGAAATTGTTTTAAACTTACAAGCGACATCATTGGAAAAAAAATATGAAAAACCTATAATGTCGGGTATTCATGCATTTTGGAGTATAGGGCTTTTAGGAGGATCATTTGCAACAAGCCTATTTTTAGAATATGAAATTAGCTTCTTAATTAATTCATTAGTATTTATTGTTCTCATTTTCCCATTATTTTTTTTTGGAAGTCTGACACTTAAAGATACAAACTCAACTCCACAAAAACTCTCAGCAATATTTTTTAAATGGCCAAAAATAGTTTTAATTTTAGTTATTTTTTCTACTACATGTGTTTTTTTAGAAGGAGGTACTGACTCTTGGGGAGCTCTTTATATGAGAGATTATCTTTTAGCTGAAGGATTCAGCATAGGTATAGCGGCAATAGCATTCAACGGATCAATGGTTTTTGGTAGATTAACAGGTGATAAGCTTAAATCTGTTTTTGGTATTTATAATTTTCTTTTTATATCGATAATTTTATCTCTATTAGGTTCTTTGATTATTTTTATTAGTAAATTTGCTTTTATATCAATTTTAGGATTTATTATTGCAGGCTTCGGAGTCGCTTCAATAGTGCCCATATGTTATACCTTGATTTCCAGAATTGAAAATTTGGATCAAACAGTTGGCGTTACAATTATTACACTAGCTGTATATGGTAATTTTACTATTGCTCCGCCCATACTAGGATATACAGCTAATTTATTAGGTATTCAGTATGTTTATTTACCAATTTCTATTTTGTTTATTGTTTGCTTAGGATTAGCATTTACCAACAAAAAAATATTAAAACTTAATTCTTTTTAAGAATTAGAATATTTCCAAATATTATCATTATCGCACCAATAACTAAATTTACATTCCACATTAAATCTTCAAATAAAGTAGAAACTAGAAGCGCTATTAAAGGCATAATTATTGCCACATAAGCCGCATCATTTGATCCTATTTTTTTAATGAGAGATAGATAAAGACTAAATCCAAAAACACTTCCGAATACTGATAAATAGACTAAAGACAAATTATATTTTAATGAATATTCAAAGTTAAACGGAGTTTTGGTAATTAGCAGAAAAATTAAAAGACTGATTGAGCCATATAACATTCCATAACCAGTAACAGGTACTACTGGAAGATTAATTTTTGATGTGTGAGCAGAAACTAAATTCCCTAAAGAGGCAAAATATGTAGCGATTATTCCAAGAAATATCCCATAACTAGTCATGTTAGAGAATGTAAAATTACTGATTTCATCAAAAAAGATAAAAATTAATCCCATCGTCCCGATAGTACCTCCTAGAATAGTTTTAATATTAGGTAAGTTTTTATGGAAAATAATATTGTTAATTACATTCATAAAAAGAATTGATGAAAAACAAAGGGCAACAAATCCACTAATTAGGTACTGTGTTGATAAATAAAAAATTACATAATTAACATTGAATAAAAGGATACCTAAAACAGCAATGTAGAAATGTTCTTTAAGGGAAAACTTTAGAGGTAGTTTTTTAATAACACAGGCTAAAAGTATAATTAGTGAAGCTAGAAAAAATCGATAAAAAACTGAGACCATCGGATCCACAGTTCCAAGTTGAAACTTTATGACATACCAAGTAGGACCCCAACATAATAGTGTTGCAATAAATAAAAATATTGTAGAATTCAATTATGCCTTCTTTTGATGTCGTTTCATCACCTGATTTACAGGAAATCGATAATGCCATTAATAATACTAAAAGAGAAGTTGATAATCGTTTCGATTTTAAAAATACTAATTCAACAATTGAAAGATCAGATTATTCAATAACTATAGAAACAACTGATAATACAAAACTTAATCAATTCAATGATATTTTAAAAAACAATATAGTACGAAGAAAAGTTGATCCTAAGTTTATTCATGTTAAATCAACTGAAACCGCTTCAGGAAATAGGGTAAGACAGTTTGTAGATATATTAAATGGCATTTCCAAAGACGATGCAAAAAAAATAACAAATTTGGTAAAATCATCAAAAATGAAAGTTCAAGCTTCAATTAATGGAGACGAGGTTCGTATCACAGGCAAAAAGAGAGATGATCTTCAATCTATGATCGATTTATTAAAACAAAGTGATATTGGAATACCACTTCAATATCAAAATTTTAGAGACTAGATACTGGTTATTTCTTTAGTTTTTAAATCTATTAATTGAACATTGGTAATTGTCTTTATAAATTTAATAAAATCTTCAGTTTTAACTTGAATTGTTTTTGTGTTGTCCAATGGATGAAAATTACATAGATCAAAATCAATAATTTCTTTATCTAAATAAAAGGTCACTGAGTTTTCAGTATCATTTATTAATGCATAAGGACTCACTGAGCCTGGTCTTACGCCCAATTTTTCATAAAGGTAATCATGACTTCCAAAAGACAAATTCCCTTGACAAGCAATTACATTTTTAATTTCTTTCAAGTCAACTTCTTGATTATCTAGACATGATAATAAGAAAAAATTTCTTTTTTTATCCCTAAGAAATAAATTTTTAGTATGTGCACCATGCATATCTAAATCATTCTTTAATTTACTTGATTCCTCTACTGTAAAAAAAGCTTCATGTTCAAATAGTTTATAATTAATTCCTTTTTCACTAAGTGCGTCTAATAGATTTTTGGCTTCTAATTTCATTTATGATAGATAATATTATTATTTTATTATGAAAAAAATTAATAGAAGAAGTTTTATCAAAAAAGCAACCATTCCTGTAATAGGTGCTACTTCAATTTCAAGTTTTAATGTGCATGCTAGCACCACGACAGAATTAAATATGGTTACCTCTTGGCCTGAAAATTTTCCAGGTATTGGGCTAGGGGCAAATAGATTAGCCAAAAGAATAGAAAGCCTCTCAAATAACAAAATCAAAGTAAATGTGTATTCAGCTGGGGAACTAGTTCCTCCATTTGGAGTATTTGATGCTGTTTCATCTGGTACTGCTGATTTATACCATTCTGCAGAATTTTATTGGGGTGGTAAAAACAAGGCTTATCCTTTTTTTGCTGCTGTTCCTTTTGGAATGACTGCTGATGAGTTCAATTCATGGATATATTTAGGTGAAGGACAAGCTCTTTGGGATGAATTGGGATCTGAATTTAATTTAAAACATTTCGTAGTAGGTAATACAGGATCAACTTTATTTGGTTGGTTTAAAGATGAAATAAATAATGTTGATGATATTTCAAAAATTAAGATCAGAAGTCCTGGAATGGGAGGTGATTTACTTAAAACTATGGGCGCTACACCAGTTAATATTCCTGGTGGAGAAATCCTTCAAGCTTTATCAAGCGGGGCTATTGATGCTGCTGACTGGTCTAATCCTGTTATGGATCTTGCATTTGGTTTTTATAAAGTAGCTAAATATTGTTATTACCCTGATTTTAAGAAACCTACAGTTTCTATTTCTCTTGGTATGAATTTAGATAAATGGAATTCTTTTGATGATGGCACTAAGAGTATTATTGAATATGCATGTCAATCTGAAAATCAAGAAATGCTCTCAGACTTTATGTACAAAGAAGTAGCTGCAATTGAAAAATTAAAATCACTTAATGTTAACTTTAGAAATCTGCCTCAAGATATAGTAATTGAAGCTAAAAAAAATGTTTCAGGTGTTTTAGATAATTATGCTGATACATCAATTGGTAAAAAAATTAGAGATAGTTATTTTAATTTTCTTGATTTAAGAGCCAGTTATAAAGATTTTGATATCTCCAATTATTTAAATTTTAGAAAAATTTAGTTTTGTGTGGAAGATACTCTCTAGATTTAAGTAGTAGTAAATCAAATTTTAAACCAGAAACTATTAAAGAATATTCAAACATCTTTGAATATAGCAATGAAAATATTTCACCTTCTTTAGAGGCACCAATTATAATTAATCAAAATAATAATTATGAATTTATAATTGCCAAATGGGGACTCATTTTTGACTGGTTACCTAAGGGTAAAACATTATTCAACATCAGATCTGAAACTGTTAGAGAAAAGAATTTTACTAGAAATATCGTCGATACACAAAAATGCTTGATACCTTTTAACCATTATTTTGAGTGGAAGAAAGAAAATGATAAAAATCAAAAATATAAATTTTATTTTAAGGAAAGACCTATTGCCTACTTTTTAGGGGTTTTTCAAAAATTAAATAATAATATTTTCTTTTCGATCCTAACCAGACAGGCATCAAGATCAGGTCAAAAAATTCATATAAGATGTCCTCAGATAATAGCAATCAAAAGCCAAGTAAAAAATTGGTTTAAGGGAGAAGGGAATTGGCTCGAAGAGAGCTATAATGACATCAATAATGAGGATTTATTCGAATTAGGTCTAAAATACGAAAAAAATTAGTAATTATTTTTTGAACTTAAAGAAGGATAAAAGTTTTTCAATTCCTGAGAAATGCTCCTCTAAACGAGCATAAACTTTATCTATTTTAACAATATGACCATCAAGTCTTTCATAAAGAATATCTATCTTCTTTTCCATTCTATTAAGTTTTGAGTTTAACTGTTTGATTTCACTATCTTTATTATTAGTTGAGTCTTTTTTTAGTTTTACAACTTTAGTCATAATTAGAATCTAATAATTTTTTACCAAAAAGAAATATGACAAAATATCCCTCTTAAAATTAACCAAATCTTGCATTAACCTCAGGTATCCAGTTCTTTAATTTTTGAATTCTATTTTTGGGTGAGGGGTGAGTAGACATAAACTCTGTTAGGTTGTTTTTTTGAGCATTTTGCATTCTTTCCCATATTTTATAGGACTCTGAATTATCATAATCAGCCATAGTCATAAAAGCCAATCCTAGATAATCAGCTTCAGACTCTTGAAGTCTATTGAAAGGAAGAGTAAGACCTAAGTTTACTAGGTAATCGTCAGCAGAACTGCTAGATAAAGCACCCTCAAGCGCTATATCTAGGATAGTAGTTCCTACTTTTAAGGCTAAAGATTGGCTAGCCCTCTCTAAACTATGTTTAGCAACAGCATGAGCAATTTCATGCCCCATAACCGATGCCATTCCATCCTCATTTTCTGTAATATCAAGAATACCAGTATAAAAAGCTATTTTGCCCCCTGGCATACACCAGGCATTAAGAGTTTCGGGTTCATCAATAAGAATGTATTCCCATTCATAGTTTTTGAGAGTTTCAAATTGACCCATTTCATTGAAGTATTTTTCTACTGATGTCGTTACTTTTTTACCTACTTCATTCAGCATTTCTACTTGGTTACCAGATCTAATGATGTTTTCAGTTTTTTTAATGGAGTTATAAGCCTGTTTAGCTTGTTTATTAATTGATTCCTCTGAAACAAAAGAAAGTTGCTTCCGATTAGTTATAGCTACTTCGGTGCATGAAGTTA
>Ga0208130_1001155_pt1 | contig 12945 bp, 15 predicted proteins | sample ETNtaG_31_FD_185771 | JGI IMG/M metagenome (GOLD analysis project Ga0208130, IMG submission 185771) | Marine microbial and viral communities from oxygen minimum zone, Eastern Pacific Ocean - ETNP201310SV78 (SPAdes) (version 2) | ecosystem: Environmental > Aquatic > Marine > Oceanic ...
AGAAATGTGCCTATAATAGATGCCAAAAGAAGTAACTTAGATTGATTACTCATCTGACTATAATCCAGTTCTTAGGAGGCAATGACAAGATGAAAGTTTTAGATTTATTCGAAAAATTAAATGGTTTGCCATTCGGCAGTAGAATTTTTACATTCATGGTTTGCATGAATGCCCCATATTTTTTCTCAATAAAATCCCACGTGAGCTTGCTCAAAAAAAATAGATGTGAAGTTCAACTTAAGAAGAGAAGGGCGGTCACGAATCACATTAAAACGGTGCATGCGATTGCAATGTGTAACATGGCAGAATTGTCGGGCGGGCTAATGATCGAAGCCTCTTTACCTAGAGATAAGCAATGGATTCCCTCAGGAATGACAGTTGAGTACTTAAAGAAAGCAGAAACCAATCTCATCGCTGTATCTGATGGATCTGAAATCGATTGGAACCAAACAGGAACGATTGTTGTGCCAGTTGAAATAAAAGATGCAAATGATCAAATTGTTTTTACTGCAAAGATCAATATGTATGTAAAAAATAGAGGATAGCCTTTTACAGTGTCCAGATTTAAGAAAATCTTTCCATATATAGCACCTTCAATGAAGGTGAAAAATGAAATGTGTGATCAGAACGGACATATGAATGTGGCTTACTATTTACAAGCTTTTGATGTGAACTCTAGAGATTTATTTGAAGAGATTGGCTTTGATGCAGATTATTTTCAATCGGGATATTCATGTTTCGCAATTGAAGACAGTCTGAGGTATCAAAGGGAGTTTTTAGAGGGGGACGAGATCATATCCATGTTTAGGATTCATGATTTCAATGAGAAATTGATTCATATCGTGGGTGTTTTGCTTGATAGCCAAGATCAATTATCAGCCATTTCTGAAACACTTGTAGTTCATATTGATATGCAATCAAGAAAGGCATCTGATATGCCTGAGGAACTATTGAAAAAAGTAAAAGAAGTGCATCATAATCACTCTGCTTATCCAGTTGATGATTTTGATATCAGATTAAAAATAAAAAAGAAGTGAGTATACATATGAAAAAAGCCTTCCAAGTAACAATAGCTTTAAGTTTAACCATGACATCGAGTCTTTATGGACTAGAGCTGATAGATGCATCATCTATTGACAGACTTAATTCAATGCCATATGAAGAATATGATTCGGGATATGGATTATGGGATTCTGCAGACCTTGAGCTTTTTGTGAGTAAGGATGAGAATTTCAGTATTGGCTTATGGAAATCAAAAGCAGGTTCTGAAGAGATCAATACACCCTATCCATATAATGTTTTCTTCCTCATTAAATCAGGTGAGATCAGGACTAAAACAACCAAGGGTGAGATCAATCAATTTGTCTCTGGCGAAGGTTTCTTGATACCCAAAGGCTGGATGGGTTCATTTGAAATATCAGAAGATGTAGAGGCGATTTATTTCTATGATGGACTTTTGAAAACCACTAATGACCCCGATAGAGATATTTATCAAGATGCAAGAATGCACTATAACCATCAAACAATTCTTTCATCCATGTCCAAGAAAGAATTCAATAAACAAGATGGTCTTACAACAAAGGAAGAGCAGACTTTTAATAATGCTGACGAGTCATTTACTTTGGGATTATGGGAATCATCTCAAGCCAATATTTCTTCAGATTGGTCCTACGATGAATTTATGTATGTGATTCAAGGTCAGATAGTAATGACTGATGAGAATGGTAATTCTCATGAAATCAATCCAGGAGAAGCAATGATTGTTCCATCAGGATCTAAGGGAAGGTTCATAGTTCCAGAAGGAGTAGTAAAGATTTGGGCTATTTATGATCCAAGCTGAATTTAGATGGGTTCGCCCATCTCTCTAGCTCTATCCAGTTTTGTTGGTTCTTCTTTGGGAAGGTAATAACAAGCACCAATGAGTGCAAAAATAGTTACCAATAGTGCAGACTGTCCCCATGCCAACGCATACTTTAGTGATTCACCATCTGAATACCCTAGAGAGAAGAAGTAATCACTGATGTAACCAATAGAATATGGTCCTAAGGCAAGTCCAAGCATACTAACCATCAAAATATAATATGCGCCTGCTACTCCTCTCATTCTTGGCAGTACCAAATCAGAAACTGTGGTTGGCGCAATCCCAACCCACATTGGTGTGGCAATTTGAAAAAGAAAATAATAGATATAGGACATCACAAGACTTTCTGTAAACAGCATTGCCAGTGCTGTTGGCACAGCTAAAATGATCAAACCGAACCCGACATAGAGTCTTCCATTGATGTATCTTTCTCTTAGGCGGTCTCCAATATAACCACCAATAACCACCCCCATCGTTCCTGCTACTGCAGTAATGAGGCCAAGAATTGTTGCGACTTCTCCCTCAGTGATGCCAAAGTTACGCATATAAAAAGCAGGTCCAAATGCTGCAATCGAATATGTCACGAAAGATATGAAAGGAAATCCTATCACTGTGAACAAAAGAGACTTTGTTTTAAATAATAAACTGAATGTAACCGGGTCTCTAAATTTGAGCCCCTGAATCCAGCAACTCAAAAGATAAGCTCCTAAACCAAATGCAACCCACTGAATTAGATCATTTGTTAGCTTATAAAGTAAAAAACAGATTGAGCTGATCACGGTTGCCATCAGAAGATTGATAATAGTAGCTTTGAGTCTATTGTCTGCAGCAAAAATAACAAAGGGTGATATACCAATGAATTCCTCTTTGACTGCAGTCAATGGATCAACAGTAATGACAGATTCTATTCCCTCACTGCCACCTCTTTTTGGCTCTTTGATCTGCCATGTGAAAAATGCGAGTAAGATACCTGGTAAGCCAACCAATACGAATGCAGCTTGCCATCCTTTAAGGGATAAGGGGGCAAGATTTGGATCGGGGTATGCTTCTGTCCATAGTTCCACAATCCATCCACCGAGAAAGAGCCCTATACCCGCACCCAGATAAACTCCACTTGAGTAGATAGATAAAATTGTAGATCTGACTTTTGGAGAAAAATAATCTGAAAGAATTGAATAAGAGGAAGGGCTGGCAGTTGACTCGCCAATGCCTACGCCTATACGGTAAACCGATAGAGCTGTTAAAGATCTCGCTGTGCCAGACAAGGCTGTCATTAAACTCCATAGAGCCAGACCGATACTGAGTAAATTCTTTCTAGACCAAGTATCTGCTAATTTACCAAGTGGTATTCCAAAAATAGAATAAAAAACTGCGAAGGCAGTACCGAATAGGAAACCCAAGTCGCTGTCAGTGATATTAAGATCGGCCTTTATTTCTTCTGCTAGGACAGAGAGTATCTGCCTGTCTACAAAATTGAATATGTAGACAATCACAAGTAACACAAGGGCTACTTTTGCAGATTTGCCACCAACTTTGGGATAATGATCTTCGCTCATATTCTTCAAATGAAATATAATGAAATCATTGTACTTAAAAATTTCTATTCATGACTCAAAATAAACATTTCGAAAAATATTTAGATCTTGCTCATTTGCCAGAAGAGTATTTGGAGCTGGATGAAACGCTAAATGCAGCTTTTAGTATTTTAGAGATTGCATCAAAAAACAGACACACGCTTTTCCATACTCCAACATTGTCAACCTTTGACGGTAATAGGGTTTCCACTCGAACGATGGTTCTTAGAGAATTTGATCCTGAAAAAAGGTTGATCAGATTTCATACGGATTTTAGATCAGTGAAGATAGAGCAACTCAAGAAGGACTCGCATGCTGCAATACATGGTTACGATCCAGAACTAAAAATTCAGATACGATTTGATGGAAAGGTAAAACTTCATCACAATGATGAGGTCACAAAAGGTTCTTGGGAGCTTTCAAAAGAGATGTCAAAAGAATGCTATTTTGTGGGAGGGCCTCCTGGTACTAGAATTGATGATCCTTTTGGTTTTGATCCGTCAACTTTTGATTTTGAAACAACAAATGGATTTGAAAACTTTTGCGTGCTTGTATTTCAGTTTGAATCAATGGAGTTCCTATATTTAAAAAAGAGTGGCCATAGAAGAGCCATTCATAACTGGACAACTGGGCAACATCAATCATCTTGGTTGATTCCTTAACTCATTATGAGCAGAATGAAATAAGAGGTTATTAAATAACTATGACTAATTCTTATGCATTAATTACAGGCGGATCTTCAGGTATTGGTTTTGAAATTGCCAAGGATCTTGCGGGTAGAGGATACAATATTCTCTTGGTTTCAAGAAATGAGCAAAACCTACAAGAATGTTGCAAGCAACTTTCTGATGAATTCGATATTTCATCTGATTACATATCAAGTGATTTGGCAAACAAAGAGTCTGTCAGACATATCTACCAAACCACAAAAGAAAGGGGATATGAGGTTGAAATTCTTGTCAATAATGCTGGTTATGGCATAGCGACACCTTTTCATGTGACATCACTTGAGGATGAGGAAAAATTCATCAGAGTTTTAGCAACATCAGTCATCAGTCTTACCAAATTATTTGTCAACGATATGGTTTCGAATAAAAGTGGTAAAATTATGATCGTCTCTTCAGTCGCAGCATTTGCTCCACCTTCAGCAATTCAAGTTCTCTATGGTCCAATCAAAACCTTCATGAATCGATTCAGTGACGCATTGAACTCAAGTTACAATCACATTGGGATAACATCTACAGCATTATGTCCTGGCTTTACTGTGACAAACTTTCATACAGCCAGTAATGTTCAAAAAATGATGGATGATGTCCCTTCATTTATGAAATTCAGTGCCGAAAGAATTGCAAAAGAGGGCGTGACGGCTATGTTCAAGGGTAAGCACCTATGTGTACCCACAAAAACCTATAAATTCCTGGTTTTCCTACTCAAGGCCACTCCATATTGGTTCATTCGATTACTAGAAAATACATTAGCACCTGGGAGATACGAAAAGAAAGAAACTTGAAATGAGTAACTACAAGAGAAATATATCAATCTTTATATATGCTCTGGTGCTAATTTCATGCTCTTCCACCAATAATCAAAATGAGAGCCTCATAGATGGGTACATTGAGGAGCTGATAGATGAAGATAAGGATCACTATAGAGTTGTTTATGAGGGTTCAGATTGGATAAATAAATCTGATGCAGAGGCTCAAAAGGTCCTTGATTACTCATTATTTAGATCTGCAGAACTGTCACTTGAAAATGATTTTAGATTCTTTGTAATTTTATCTAATGATTCAGAGACAAGAGAGCTGATTAAAGACGAACCTGCTTGCAATCAAGAAAATCAAGAAGAAATAAATAAAAAGAGATGTTTGAGATATAAATCTATTGGAGATCTTACATCAGCATTTCTTGAATATCCGCTTGAGGTAGAACCAGAAACAAATATTATTCGCAAAGGGGTTTATGAAGGAAAAGCTTTATTTTCTTCAATTGAAGTTTACAGAGTTATAGCCAGAAGATATAACATGGACAGGTCTGGATATCGTTTTCAGGAACAAAGTTCTGTACCAGATCATATGTCAGCATCGGATCCATCTAGTCAGTCTCATGTTAGGGACATACCTGCAAAGATAACAAATTAAGTTCAATTCATTTAAGTTTAGAAAGATAATGAGAGATAATTTTTTATTCAACGAGGTTTTATTTTGATTTCTATTGGTATCTATTTAGCTGAAAGAGGACTGATCCCAGATTCATTGCTGAGGATATTTATTAAGCAGTTCAGCCTTTCAAGGTTGTCTGAAGCAAATAATGAAGAGACAAAACAATCAGTCATTAATGGCTTGAAGAATGGCCCCATTGCGGAGAATACAATTGATGCAAACGAACAGCACTATGAAGTGCCTGCAGACTACTTTAAAGCGGTACTAGGCCCTAGATTAAAATATTCATGTTGCTGGTTCGATGATGAGAGCACTACCCTTGGTGAGGCAGAAATCAAGATGATGGAATCATACATAAAAAGAGCAAAGATAGAAGATGGGCAAACCATTCTGGATCTGGGATGCGGATGGGGAAGTCTATCTCTTTTTCTAGCAGAACGATTCCCAAATTCCACCATATACTCAGTCAGTAACTCTGATGATCAGATCAATCACATCAAAAGAATTGCAAAAGAAAATAATTTAGGGAACCTTCATCCAGAAGTACAGGATGTCAATTCTTTAAGTCTCGATCAAAAATTTGATCGAGTAGTATCGATAGAGATGTTTGAGCATATGAGAAACTATCAAGCACTTCTGCAAAAAGTTAAGCATCTTTTGAAACCACAGGGATTACTTTTTATACATATCTTCTGTCATAAGGAAACAGCCTATCTTTATGAGGAGGCTAGTGAGAAAGATTGGATGACTCGTAACTTCTTTAGAGGAGGAATAATGCCTTCAAATGATATCTTCACTCATTTCAGTGAATTCGAAGTAAAGAACATGTGGAATGTAAACGGCAGTCAATATACAAGAACACTAGATGAATGGCTTAAAATTCATGATCAGTCTAAGGAAAAGATAATCAATATTTTTAGAGAACATTACCAAAAGCCGATGATCCATTTTTACAGATGGAGATTGTTTTATATAGCTTGCTCTGAGTTCTTTAGTATCAATAAGGGAGAGGAGTGGTTTGTTTCACATTATTTGTTATCGCCTAAGCGATAATGTAAAAGCTAAAAAACGTTTTTAACTGTTATCCAGGTGTTTTGAAGCAAGTTCTTTCAGCTCATCTGAAATCAAGACTGATTCACGAGTTTTTAAATCAAACAGCACACAGATGACTTGCAGTGTCGCTGCAACTTCATCATTACCAAGATTTCTCATCTCATAAAAAATTGTGATTGATTTATTACCTATTTTGGTCAGTTTTGCATTAACCTCAAGTAAGTCACCTGCGGATACCTCAGCCTTATAATCAATGGTATGTTGGACATCTGCCCAAGCGATCCTATTCTCATCATCGCTAGAACCTGTCCATCCAAAGACGTTATAGAGCATATGATAGGCTGCGTCATCAAACATCGCGACATAATGACGAGTGGTCATGTGACCTAATACATCACACATCCATGGGTGAGCAACACTTTTTTGAACCGAAACCATAATTTCTCCTATGAGAGCTTTTTTAAACCAAGTGTTTTTCTTGCCTCTGATGGTGTTTGGATTGAACAGCCCATCAGTTCAACTATGTTACAAGCTTTCTCTACTAATTGTGCATTTGAAGCAAATACACCTTTTTCTAAATAGAGATTATCCTCAAGACCGACACGAATGTTGCCACCCAATAGGACTGCTTGAGCCACCATTGGCATTTCCATGGCACCAGTACCAAATCCTGCCCAATTGCAATTATCCGGAAGAGCCTCGACCATATTTTTAAAAGAGGCCGTATTGGCCTCCGCAGCCCAACGGATACCCAAGCAAATTTGAAATAGTGGTGGATCATCCAATAACCCCTTATCAATGAGATATTTAGCAAATGAGAGATGCCCAAGTTCAAAGACTTCAAGTTCAGGCTTTACTCCTATTTCTTGTAGTCTCCTTGCTCCTTGTTCCAGCATATTGGGAGTTGAGATATATACATAATCACCTTCAGCATAATTAAAGGACCCGCAATCAAGAGAGCATATTTCTGGTAAGAGCTCTTCAACATGCACCATGCGTTCCATCATTCCAACACAGTCAGTATCCTTTCCAAGATTCATTGGTTCATCATCAGGACCCAAAAAGAGATCACCCCCCATACCTGTTGTAAGATTAATGATGATATCAATATCACTTTCTCGAATCCGTTCAACCACCTCTTGGTACAAATCAACACGCCTGCTCGGTTTGCCGGTCTCAGGTTCTCTAACATGGATGTGAGCAATTGAGGCCCCAGCTTTAGCAGCCTCTATTGCAGCTTGAGCAATTTCCTTTGGAGTTACAGGTATAGAAGGATGCTTTCCTACGGAATCACCTGAACCTGTAACAGCACAAGTGACTATTACGTTACGATTCATTTAGAGACTTCTTGAAATATCATTTGATTGAATATAACACTCTTTATTTGACCTTACTTAGATTATAGCAACTTAAGAATAAACATCATGTGGGCATTCTTTTATTGTTTTAAAACATTAGTAATGTCTATAGAATACTAGTCTAAATCTACTGGAGAGGTGGCAGAGCGGTCGAATGCGGCGGTCTTGAAAACCGTTGACGGGTTAAACCGTCCGGGGGTTCGAATCCCTCCCTCTCCGCCAGATAATGCATCAATCATGAATGAACTATTTCCTCTTTTAATTGGCCTCTTATTTTTGTTTCTTCTCATAATAAGAGAGTTTAGAAAACTCAGTTGTCCAAAATGTAGAAAAATTTCAGGTCAAAAAATAGTTAAAAAAAACTATATCAATGCTCTTAAAGAAATGCAGCTTAGGCGATGTAAGAAATGCGGCTATGAGTATGAGATTGAGAAATCAACTCATCAGGAAGGTTTCGGAGATGGCGGTGGAGGTGGTGAATAATTTCATCAGATACTAATTTTACAAAAAAAAAGCTATAATTTAATAATTCCTAAAATTCAAATGAGCCTACTTGAAGAGTATCAGATAGATTGCCCGAATTGTGGAGAGAATGTTGAAATTGTTCTAGATAGATCCATCACTCAGCAACAGTATACAGAGGACTGCTTTGTTTGTTGTAAGCCAATTGTGATTGATATCAATTTTGACAGTGACTTTCAAAAAGTGACCTGCATCAGTGAAGCAGAGTTGTTTTAATTAGTTATAATCAATTAATGATTAGAAATTTAGTATTGGTAGGCTCTTTGCTCTTTCTTGTTGGTTGCTCAAATGATCAAACTCAAGAAGTTACAGAAATTGATGTAAAGGAGTTTTTAGCAGAATATGAAAAGATGGCCACTGAGGATGGCCCTGTAATTTCATCAGCCTTTTGGATAGCATCCAACTTTATTAATCATGACTCTCAAGTTATTGCTGCAGATTATTCCAAAAGATATACACTCGAGGCACTAGAAGCAGCCAGAACAGCAGCAACATTTGATGATTTAGAACTTGATCCCATGGATCGCAGGGCTCTGAATTTAATTAAGAACGGTTTTGTTATGCCGCCTCCACTCGATGAAGAGCTTGCTGGAGAACTATCTCAGCTTATGACTGAGCTTGAGGCCATGTATGGAACAGGAAGACACTGTTTTTCTGAAGATGAATGCTATGACTTGGAAGGATTTGAATCAATTATTGATACATCAAGAAATCCTGGTGAACTTTTAAAGGCTTGGAGTGGATGGAGGAAAATCAGTCCACCAATGAAGGAAAAGTATCTGAGAATGGTTGAGATTGGAAACCAAGGCTCAAATGATCTTGGATTTGATGGTTTGTCCGAACTTTGGTTCAGTAAATACGATATGTCTAATGAAGCATTTTCCTTGCTTGTCGATCAAGTATATGAAGACATGCGTCCTTTATATGAGGGTTTGCAATGCCATGTAAGGGCAGAATTGAATGATTATTATGGTGATGAAATTGTCTCACTCAGCGAACCAATACCGGCACATCTATTGGGAAATATGTGGGCTCAATCTTGGAGTAATATTTCAGATATCGTCTATGATTTTGATGAATCCAGTTCTATTGATCTCACTCAAATCATATTAGATAGAGGTTTAACAGAAGTTGAAATGGTAAAAATTGCAGAAGCATTTTTCTTGTCATTGGGTTTTGATCCACTCACAGATTCATTCTGGGATCGTTCTTTATTTGTTAAACCAAAAGATAGAGATGTTGTTTGTCATGCAAGTGCGTGGGATATCGATAGTCAAAAACAAGATCTCAGAATAAAGATGTGTATAGAAAAGAATGAAGAGGACTTTATTACTATTCATCATGAGCTAGGCCATATCTTTTACTATCAGGCATATGCCAACCTTCCTGAAGTTTTCCAAAGTGGAGCTAATGATGGTTTTCATGAAGCTGTTGGAGATTTATTATCTCTATCAATTACACCAAGTTACTTGAAGGACATCGGCCTCATTTCTGAAGAGGAAGCTGAAAAAAGTAAAGAGAATGCTATAGGTTTACTGATGAAACAAGCATTAGAAGGAGTTGTCGCTGTCCCATGGACCTTGATGTTGGATAAGTGGAGAATGGCAGTCTTTGATGGTAGCTTAACTGATGATGAGCTTAATGATTATTGGTGGGAGCTTCGAGAAAAATACCAGGGTGTTGCATCTCCAATTGATAGACCAGATGATGCTTTTGACCCTGGAGCTAAATATCACATTCCCGGTAATACGCCTTATACAAGGTACTATCTCGCAAGGGTTCTGCAATATCAATTCCATGAAGCACTCTGTGAATCAATCGGATTTGATGGAAATCTTCATGAATGTTCTATTTATGCAAATGAAGAGGCTGGCAAACGTTTAAGAGATATGTTGTCAGTAGGGCAGAGTGAGCCATGGCCAGATGCACTTGAAAAGATCACTGGTCAGAGGACACTCACTGGTAAATCATTATTAAATTATTATGCACCTCTTAAGGAATGGTTGGATGTGCAAAACGAGGGCAGGGTATGCGGTTGGTAAACTATCTAAATAAACAAATAATCAATTTAATATTAATTTGCAGTATTTTCTTTTCATCAGTTATCTATTCAGAGACGATCATTGTATCGCCATCAGATAACTCTCAGGAAAGGCTCCAGGAGGTTATGATTCTTGCAAACCCTGGAGATACTATCCAATTGACTTCTGGCGTATATGATCTTGAGGACAGCCTATCATTGGATGTAGATTCCATCACCATTCAAGGTGTTGGTCATGAAAATACAATCCTCAATTTCTCTGAACAAAAATCAGGCGCACAGGGCCTCATGGTTACTTCTGATGATGTCATTTTAAAAGATTTTGCTGTATTGGATGCCAAAGGGGATGCAATAAAAGTTAAAGGAAGTGATGGAATTTCTTTTATCAGGGTAAGAACTGAATGGTCTGGAGGACCTAAATCATCAAATGGTGCTTACGGGCTATATCCAGTCGAGTCAAAGAATGTACTCATTGATGGTTGCATCGCAATCGGAGCCTCTGATGCTGGGATTTATGTAGGGCAGTCAGAAAATATTGTTGTTAGAAACTCTATTGCAAAGTTCAATGTTGCAGGCATTGAGATTGAAAATTCTTACTATGCAGATGTCTATGACAACACTGCTGAAGACAATACAGGAGGAATCTTAGTTTTTGACTTACCGGGCTTACCTCAACAAGGAGGCCATGATGTCAGAGTCTTTAATAATTCTATAATGCATAACAATACGGATAACTTTGCTCCTGAAGGAAATATTGTTGGCGAAGTCCCTCGTGGAACAGGAATTATCATCATGGCAAATTCAAATATTGAGATATTCAGCAATAGAATTGATGATCATGAAACAGTTGGTATTGCCGTCGTTAGTTATATCAATGATGATGACTCAGACGATTTTACTGATTCTGGATATTACCCACATCCAAAGTCAGTTCAAATACATAATAATGAGATCAGTCGATCAGGTCATAACCCAGATTTAGATAAGGATATTGCTTCAATACTATATGAGATATCTGATGGAGACATGCCAGATATTTTTTGGGATGGTGTTCTGCCATTAAAGCAAATGATCTTGGGACAACCAAGCAATGAGAAATTGATTCTAAAGGATAATGGAGAGATAGGCTTTGCTGTAATGAATCCAATCAGATATATGCTTTCATTGCCATACCAACTCAGTCGAGATGAATCTGAATATTCTGGAAACATTACTCCACTCCCACCTGTCAAGATTGATTAATAAAGTATGAATCAGAATCTACTGACTTTTTTGATACTGATATGCTTTTCAAGCAGCCTTTATGCGGTCAATGATCATGCAATACTTTCAGGCAAAACTCCGAAAGCATTATCTGAATATGGTTTTTTTTCTGATGCACTCAATCAAATCCCAAACGAGGGTGTAGTACCTTACGAACTCATTACGGCTTTATTTTCAGACTATACAGATAAGCACCGTTTTGTATATCTTCCAGATGGGACAACTGCAAAATACGATGGTGAGGATGTTTTTGATTTTCCCATTGGGACAGCACTCATAAAAACATTCTCTTATCAAACTACTGAAGGCGGAACACTTCTGCTTGAAACACGTTTATTACTCAATAAAGAAGATGGATGGGATGCACTTACATATGTTTGGGATATCGATAGTGGAGATGCTTACTTGGCACTTGGCGGGAAAACCATCGAAGTGACTGATGTTATTACACCAACGAATGAAAACTTCATAAGATATAGAGCCCCGAATAAGAATCAATGCAAGGAATGTCATTTAAAAGATGATGCTGTTGAGCCCATAGGTCCGAAACCAAGAAACATCAATAAAGCGATCGCTTATGAGAATGGAATAGAGAACAATCAAATCGATCACTGGGCAGTTATTGGGTTTCTAGAAGAAAAGCCTTATTCAAATGACTCAATGGTTAATGCATTCAATAAGAATCATGATATCAATATGAGAGCAAGGTCATATTTAGATATAAATTGTGGTCATTGTCATTCCCCACAAGGTTCTGCTAGTTCATCGGGTCTTTATTTGTCAATTGAAGACGAAGAATTTGGCGTATTTAAGAAACCTGTTGCAGCAGGAAGAGGGAGTGGGGGGCTCAGTTATTCAATCGTTCCTGGACATCCCGAGGAATCAATACTTCTATTCCGCATGCTTTCAAATGAGCCAGATGTCATGATGCCTGAATCAGGAAGATCTCTTATGCACGTCGAGGCAATTGAACTCATTAGAGAATGGATCAGTGAAATGAAATGATGGAAAAGAAAAACATTAAGACGAGAAAAAAGTCACCCGCACATGCCACCTCCAAAATTCATGAGACAAAAAAAACATACAAAAGAACCAATCAGAAAAAAGAAATTAA
>Ga0208130_1001156_pt1 | contig 12942 bp, 10 predicted proteins | sample ETNtaG_31_FD_185771 | JGI IMG/M metagenome (GOLD analysis project Ga0208130, IMG submission 185771) | Marine microbial and viral communities from oxygen minimum zone, Eastern Pacific Ocean - ETNP201310SV78 (SPAdes) (version 2) | ecosystem: Environmental > Aquatic > Marine > Oceanic ...
CATTCTCATTAAGACTGTTCCACCTCCAACTGCAGAAGTTGGCGAAGAAATTACCTGGCCAACCTCAACGGGTCTAGAAATAATAGTTGCATCAAGTGGTGACTTAACCAATGTATCATCTAAGGCAATTTTTGCATTTTCTACATTAACTATTGATCTAACATGTTGAGACTTAGCAGATGCAAAGCCTTCCTGAATTTCTTCAAAGTTCTTATCTGCTATGCTTCCCTCAGCATGCAAAGCCTCCCCTCTTACTAACTGTGCTTCAGCATTTTCTAATCTTACTTCAGCTAGTCTTAAATCTGCTTCCGCTTGATCTAAAACATTTTTTGGTGTCCTTTGATCAATCCTCGCAAGAATTGTTCCTTTTTTAACAAAGTCTCCAACTTCAGCAGGCAGGTCTAAAATTTCTCCAGAGGCTTTAGATTTTATCTCTACTGAGTAAATTGCTTCAATTTCACCTGAAGCCTCGATGGTTAAATCTAACTGTTTAGGCTCTACATCTTTCTTTTGATAGTAAGAATATGATTCAGACTCATTTGATCCACCACCACAACTAACTAAAATTAAAATAGGTATTAAATACAAATATCTCATTAAACTCTCCTCTTATCAGATTCTATTAATCCATCTTTTACTGTGATTATTCTGTCAGTTTGATCAGCAATATCATTTTCATGCGTTATAACTATTATTGTTTGTCCATTCTTGTGTAGCTCTTTAAAAAGGCTCATAATCTCTTCACCTGTTTTGGTATCAAGATTACCAGTAGGCTCATCTGCAAATACAATGCTTGGGTCATTAACAAGCGCTCTTGCAATAGCAACTCTTTGTTGTTGGCCACCAGACAACTCATTTGGTTTGTGACTTACTCTATCCTCAAGACCCACTTTATCCAATACGCTTTTAGCCTTTTCTAACGCTTCATTCTTATCAAAGCCTGCATATGTAAGAGGTAGCATCACATTGTTAAGCGCAGTATTCCTTGATAACAGATGAAATGATTGAAATACAAAACCAATCTTTTTGTTTCTTATTGCAGCTAATTCATTATCATCAAGAAGACTTACCTCATTGTCATCTAGGTGATACTCTCCTGAAGTTGGTGTATCAAGACATCCTATAATATTCATTAAAGTTGTTTTTCCAGATCCGGACGGACCCATAATTGAAATAAACTCACCAGCATTTACATCAAAGCTTATATCTTTAATTGCATTAACTGTTTCACTTCCAATTTGAAACTGTTTCTTAAGATTTTTTACTTTAATCAAACTCATAAGTGTCAAGTTTACTTTACATATATAAAATGATCAAACTTTGTGTTTTATCTTGAGGCAGCTGCTCTCAAACCCTCTGTAGAATCTATGTAGGATAACCAAGGGTTTGCTTCTTTTTCTTTACCAAAATTAATTGCTTTTTTAAGTTCAAGTCGTGCATTTTTGAAGTCATCGATTTCTATATAACAAACCCCTAAAAGCATTTCGAGAGAACCTGGCTTTCTGTTCCAACCTTTGTCTCTAGCAATTTTGAAATATTTAATCGCTTGTTCATATTTAGAGTTTTGTAGCTGTATTTGACCAATTCGATAATCATATTTTGGATCATCTGTAATCTTAGTTACTTTTATTAACGATCTTACTGCATTATCAAAATCTTTGGCAATTATGTATGCATTGCTTAGAAGTTCATTATTCTTAATATTATTATCTAGCACATTAAGCTTGAGGCCTCTTTCTATTACTTTGCTTGAATCAACAGGTAAGCCTTTATATAGATAGAAGTTTGCTAGGTTGATATATTCAGATGGTTTCTTTAAAAGGTCCTGTTGGAGCTTAAATTCAAGAGACGCAAGTGACTCTTCTTCAAATTTAATAATATTATAAATACCAGCCATCTGCTCAATATATTGTTTATTTTTTGGTTTATATCTAACTAAGTCTTGAGATATTTCCAGAGCATCAAGATACTCTTTTCTTTCAGTATGAATTGCAAATTTAAGTTGAGCCCAGTCTTCTACAAACTTATATGAGTTATCTATTGCAAGTGTAATAAATTTGAGAGCATTGCCCCATTCTTCATCTTGTGCGTATATTGTTGCTAATATTGCATATCCCTCCGGCCTGAGATCTAGTTTATTTTTTTCACCAATTTGAACCCACTTTAAAAGCGTCTTCTTTGCATTTGCTCTGTCTCCAGTAACGTAGTAAACCTGACCGAGAGTGAAATGTAATTCAAAAATATCATAAGGTGGCATATCTCTCTTTAGACTAGCTTGCTTAAGATATCTCAAAGCTTCCTCATTCCTGTCATTAGAAAGAAGAAAGTAAGCATAAGTTCTCAAAATTACGAAATGGTCATATGACCTTGAAGACCAAGTGTCATTAGCATAGTCATAATAGATCTTCTCAGCAGCTTCTATATTTCCTTTATCAAGATTTGCCTGAGCTCTTTCTAAGGTATTGTAAACCCATTGGGTAATAGCTTGCTCGGCAGATGAAACATTAAAGCTAGCAACTAAAATTAAAAATAATAATTTCTTCATTATAAATTAAACTCTATCGTTGTAAGACCAACCTGTTTTACAGCAACGCCATCAATAACTCGAGGTTTAAACTTCCATTTAAGAACCGCCTGAATAGCAGCAGCATCAAAAATCCTTGGAGGCCTTGATTCTTGAATTGTAGCAGTTATTACTCTTCCTTTCTCATCAACCGTTAGCCTGACTGTTACAAAACCTGTCTTACCTGCTTTCAGAGCATCTCTAGGGTATTTAGGCTGAATCTTAACCAAGGGTATCAATCCACTATTAGCCGCTAATGAGTTTGAACCTCTTAAAAAAGCGCCCTTTAAATCAACAGGTGTATTTAAGGTAGGAAATTTTATATTTAAGTTTTGAACAGGTTGCACCACTTCAGGTGTTTCAAGTTTTGGAGGTGGTGGTTTCTTTGGAGGTGGTGGTTTTTCAGGAAGAGCTCTTTCCCTCTCATTTAAAAAATCATTTTTTCTTAGCCTGACAAAGTCAACAAGACTTGAATCCTTAACAGCATCGAAAGTTTTATCACTAGGTAAGATAATAATATAAATTGTTAAAAATATAGCAAAAGCAATAGAAAAACCGCCTACTATTGAAACGGTTAATCTATTCTCTAAATTAATCCTGCTCAGCAGCGATTGAAACATTTTGTACTCCTGCCAATCTTACTTGGTCCATTGTTTCAACTAAAAATCCAGTCTTGGATGCTTTGTCAGCTTGTATGATGACTGAACCTTCTGGGTTTTCAGCTTTTAATCTTTCTACATTTGCTCTTACCGATCTTAAGTCAACTCTTCTTTTGTCAATCCATATTTCATCATTTGCGGTAATTGCAATTAGTATATTACCTCTTTCATCCCTTACTGCAGTTGATGCATTAGGTCTGTTAACCTCAACTCCAGTTTCTTTAACAAATGAGGTAGTAACAATAAAAAATATAAGCATTATAAAAACAATATCCAACATTGGCGTTATATCAATTGTTGATTCATCCCTTGCTCTATTTCTTCTTTTAATCATATTAGATTGTTTCTATTGTATGTTTGACTTCCAATGTAGCTTTTTCGATTGAGGACTTTATTGCTGTAAGTAGAAATAAACCTACAATCGATATAAATAGCCCAGTCATAGTGGGTAAAGTAGCTCTTGCTATTCCTGAAGCCATAGCCCTCGCATTTCCAGTTCCTGTAATAGCCATGATATCAAAAACTTCAATCATTCCAGTTACAGTGCCAAGCAAACCTAACAAAGGACACAAAGCTATTAGACCTTGAATCATGAGAAGATTTCTTGAGGATTCAGAATTTAAAATAGAAATATTCTTTAGTTTAATTTTATTTTTAATCCATTTATTGCTTGAAGGACATTCTTTAACTTCTGAGACTCTCTCATGACTTAATTTTTTTAAATCATTTACAAAAAAGATTAATCTCTCAACAAGAAGAGTAATCATTATTATTGCAACTATAAATAAAATAAAAATTACTGGCCCACCTCTATCAAAAAAATCCAACAATGAAACAAAAGGAAGAGACAGATAATAAAACATAATTATTTTTGTCTAGTAGAAAATGAAGCTATAAATCCAATAGCCTGCTCTTCATATACCTGAGTAATACTCCTACTTCTTGATTCAAGAATGTTATGAATAAAAAGTAAAGGGACAGCAGCTATTAGCCCTAACATTGTTGTTACTAGTGCTTGAGAGATACCTCCAGCCATCAGTTTAGGATCACCAGTACCGAAGAGAGTAATAGATTGAAATGTTTCAATCATTCCTACAACAGTTCCCAGCAGTCCAAGGAGAGGTGCGACAGCAGCTAGAAGCTTTATAGTGCTTAAATTCTGCTCAAGAACTGGAACTGCTCTTGAAAGCACATCTTCAAGTTGTGCTTCAAGATCTTCAGGAGTTGAGCCATTATAATCTTTAAATATTTTATTAAGTTTTCCTAAAACAGAATTTTCTGAGAAGTTGCCGCTCTTAAGCTCTGCATCAAGGATCTTGGATTCTGAAGTCAAGAATCTGTACCTCATTACACCAAGAGCAATACCAATCGTAAAGAGTAAGATAATAATATAACCAACAAAACCACCCTGATTTATCCTTTCAAAAAAACCAGCTCTATCAATAAGCTTTGTTAATAATGAGCCTCTAGTTGGATCAATATAAACTTCATGATATGTTCCACTATCAGAATTTTGAAGTCTGTTTGCTGATCTTCTTATCCCTCCATCAGGCTGTTTAGGTAAATATTCAAGAACATTTTGCTCTGCAACCAAATTTAAATACATGCCATTAGCAACTGAATTAAAAACTCCCATTCTTAATATATCTGCCTCAACAACCTCACCAGATTTAGAGAGGATTTCTGTTGAATATTCTTTTACTTTACCACTTTGATTTAACTCGTTGAGTATCTCAAACCAAAGTCTTTCAAGCTCCTCATTGGTAGGAAGATCTAAACTTTTTCTTTCAGCAATATCACCCAGGAATTCAATTCTATCTGGATATTCTATATTGGTTAAAGATAAAGAAAATTGACCTTTAGATTCACCGGCAGTTTGACGAACGATCCCAAAAAGCTCACCAAATGACCCAAGCTTAAGAGTTAGTTGTTCTTCAAGATCGGCAAGTTTTGCATCATTATCTTCATATTCTTTTGTAAGCCTGGTACTTCTATCTTCTTCAGCTCTTAAATTTGCCTTCATCTGATTAAGAAGATATTGTTGCCTATTCTTGTCGGATAAAAATTTCTGAAGTCTTGCATTGTCTTCTGCAGATCTAGATGAAGCAGTTTTCTTGACAGATTCAACAAGTCTATCAAGATCAGTAATTATTGGTTCTATAGCCTGCTCAGCATCTTCTTGAGCAAAAGCTAGTGAAGAAATAAGTAGAAAAGGTAAAAATCTTATGTTCATCTTATTTATCCTTATAAATTGGTATTTGTATCAAAGCTGGAGGTGCTTGTTTTGCGGCAATTTTTAAACCATCCTCTGTTGCACGCTTTATGGAGCCAGATGCTTTTAAGAATGTTCTTTCACTAAGATCATAATATCCACCCTTGCTGCCATCGGTTGTTAGGTATGTTAAAGCTATTCTTCCCACTCTCAAGAAGTCTGCACTGGTATCCACGCCATCAATATTTATAGTATCTCTATAAGTTTCAATAGTTCTTCCATACTCTAATTCGGTTTTGTAGGCTTCGGTAATTAGCCTAAACTTCTCTGAAGTAGAGATATCGCCTCTATCCATGGTTAATCGTAAGTTAGCAAGTCGATCTTGCCTCTCTTTCATTAAAAAAGGAACATCAAGATTAATAAAATCCTCTAAACCATTGATCATCTTGATCATTAATGGAACTATCTTTTGATTTGTTTTATCCAGCTCATCAATCTGAAATAAAATGTTAGCAATCTCTTCAATTTGGGAATTAATAATCTTTTGAACTTGATCATTGTATAGCTTTAGTGACTCGTACTCCTTGGAAGTAGATTGATAATCAGCCAGAAGGATTCTGGTTGTTTCATCAAGTTTATTTATTTGTTCTTGTGTTAGTGCAGAATTTTCTAAACTATCAGTAGAAATATTTATAGATTCAGTAAGTAAATCTACATTATTCACATCATTAATTTCTTGAGCATAAGATGTTATAGATGAAAATGAAAATAAGGAAATCACAAGAATATTTTTATTCATATTAAAACGCATTATTTTGTCCCTTTAAGTGATTGCAAATTATACTCCAAAATACTAACTTTTTCTTATTATTAATATGCTTAAAGTGTTTTATTTTTTGACAAAAAAAAGGAGGCTAAAGCCTCCTTTTAATTGAATCTAATCTTAGAATCTCATTTGATAAACAAGATAAGCTTCTGGGCCAAATCTTGGGTATCTGAATGAGTTAAATCCATATGGATAGAAACTACTTCCAGAATCATATGCATCATCAGAATCAGGAATTGCATCAAACAAGTTAGTAACTGTAAATGCAATGAATGAATCCTGGGTCAGATCATAGTTAACTGTTAAGTTAGTATTGAAATATGGACTTGCTTTTCTTGAGTAAGTTTCCATATGACCAACTCTAAGTACTGACATTCCAGCACCCCAGTCACCTCTTGACCAGCCAAATCTTAATGATTGTCTTGATCTAGGAGTATAAACATTATTCATGTAACTTATTAGCGGATCACCAACATCTTCAGCATATTTGAGATCAATTTGATGTGAACTAAATACGCTAACATTGAAGTCACCAGCTTTATCAGTAACCCATGCATATGATACAGCTGTATCAATACCTAAGAATTCCTGTCCAGCAATGTTCACTGGAGTTTCATAAATTGCTGTAATACTACCTTCAGGAGCTGTAAAGTCTTTACCGCCTCTGATAATGTTGTTCTTAACTTGAGTACAGTAAGAAGCTGGATATGCTGGGAATGAATCAAGCACAGCACCAGTTTCTCTTGCTCTACAGACTGCTTCATCAAGAACCATTTGTGAAAGTGATTTAGTAGCAACGATGTCGCCTAACTGAATATGGAAAGCGTCAACTGTTACAACCATTCTGTCCATTGGCTCCCAAACAACACCAACAGCATATGAGTCACCCTCTTCCTCTTTAAGACCAAGGTTACCAGTAGTAATACCATCGATATTTATAATTCCGTATGTGCCTCCACAACCAGAACCAGTGTCACCAAACTGACCATCAACAAAACATGACCAGTAGTCTGTTTGACCAGTATAGAATCTTCTTTCGCCTACAAACGAGTATGGAAGATCAGGAGCCTTAAATGACTCTGACCATGAAGCTCTTACAAGAACATTGTCCTTTGGTCTCCACTCCATTGAAGCACCTGCAGTTCTTCTATCTACTTGAACAACAGCGTCATCATATTCATCCCATCTTGTAGAAATATTGATTAATAGATTTTCAGTAGCTGGAATATTTAGCTCGATACCAACAGCGGTTCTATCTCTTTCACCGCCACCATCGACACCACCAATACCCCAAAGCTCACCAGCCTTATTAAGTGGGCTTAGATTAACTTCATAACCTTTTGTTTGTTGCTCAACTACAGCAGCAAAAGATAGAGGACCATATGGCAATTGCATAAGGTCACCTGTTATAGAAGCTACAAAGAATTCACTGAAAGCATCAGCAGGTTCAACGTTATCAACTCTTAATGCTTCGACTTCTTCTTGAGTCTGAGCTGATAAATACCAATCCCAGTCGTAACAGTTTGCTTGGTTGTAAGATGCACCATAACCGTAAATTCCATACCAGTCATCTACTTCACCATTAGACGGATCGCCATCAAGGAGAACTGATTGATCTAGAACACAAGGATTACCAAAACCATCAACACCACCGATGTTGTGTATTTTGTTAAACAAAGCACTTCTAAGGAAGTTTCTTCCAGTTTGAACAACGTCGTATGTATTTTCTGTGTAGGACATATCCCACTCAAAACCATTGTTTAATACACCTCTTAATCCTAAATCAACAGTTTGTGTTTCTTCTTCATATGATGAACCTCTGTATACACCAGGGAAAATCTTTTGGAATCTTACGTCCATCATAGCTGAGTAACCAGGAGTAAAAGCATAGCTTCCTGTATTTGGATCAGTTGTTATATTTCTTAACCAGACACTGTCAACAGAACCATATGGCTGAGGACCAGATACCCATTCAAAAGGTGTGAATAGGTTATCAAGAACACCGACGGTATCAGTTTCTAGCATTACAATTTTTGCATATGCTTCAACTCCATCAGTTAATTCATAAGTACCGGATAAGAATGCAGCTGTTCTTGTTCTTTCATTTGTTAAAGAACCATTTGAACTTGTATCAATCGCACACCAGTCACCGTTTGCATACCAAACATAGTTACCAATTTGCTCTTCAGTTGGTCTGAAGTATTCAGATCCAGCCATAGCACAAGTTTTTCCAGCAGTTGCTGTAGTTCCTAATACTGGATTATCAACAGCATCCATACCATAGATTAGCTGATCAGGTGTGTAATGATTAAAACCAAAACCTGGTAGGCTTGGATTAAAGAACGAGTATGTATCTCTCATTAGAAGACCTCTTGATGGCAAACCACCATCAGCAGCATCTAAATAAGAATCATGCTCACTTCTTGAACTTATGGGAACTTGCTGCTCATCATAGTATTCAAGTGCATAGGTATAAGAATATCTTTCACCAAATCCACCGCCAGCAAATTCTAAGTTGAGTGTTTCACCACCAGAACCTTTATTTACTCCAGCTCCAGCAACAACTCTTGCAGTTTGTCTTTCTAATCCATCAACTAATATAACGTTAACAACACCTGCAACAGCATCTGATCCATAAATGGAAGAAGCACCTGAAGTTAAAACTTCAATTCTTTCAACAGCTGCAAGTGGAATTGCACCCCAGTTAAAAGAAGCGGATTCACCATTATAAGGAAACGGATAGTCTGCAGTTCTCTTACCGTTTACAAGCACAAGTGTTCTACCTGGGCCGAAATCTCTAAGGTTGATTGGCTGCAATGAAGCATTAAAACCAGCCTGGAAGTTTTCACCGTTCACACTACCTGTGTTTTGAGTAAGGTTGCTTACCGCGTCATATACAGTTTGGAAACCTGCGTTATCGATATCAGCTCTAGTGATTGTTATTAATGGTGAAGCACCCTCAATATCAACTCTTTTAATTCTAGAACCAGTTACGCTTACTCTTCCAAGCTCCTGAACGTCCTCATCTTCAGACGCTTCGGATGTATCTTCAGACATTGTTGCCTCTGTGACAACTTCAACATCTTCATCTACAGGCTCATCTGCAACGACGAAACCAATGCTTAAAAAAGCAAACAAAGTTAAAAAACTTAAATTTTTCATAATATTTTCCCCATATTTATGCATAAAATTCTACTAAAAACATGTCTTAGTCCCATGAATATACATATTTATGAGTATGATGTAAACATTTTTTTAAAATTAAAAAATGTTTTAAATTAAGGTTTTTTTTGGTATTTTATGCGATAAGTCTTTTAATTTTTTTATCTGTAAAGTAGACTTTACACAATCTTAATAATTTCTTTTTGGAGACACTCAAAAAATGCGGCACAAAATACAAGCAAATATGACTAATAAAGTCAGCTCAGATAATGGTCTAAAGGCCATATTTCTGTCTTTATTACTTACATTCTCGGCAATTTCATTTGCTAACGAATACGTTCCTATACCCCTTGATAAGCTAGTTTGCTATGGTCAAGGCACCCAACAACAGCTTTCGCCCTCAGGTGAATTTCTTGCTGCTATGGTGCCTGTAGATGACAATGTTTGCGATATCGAAGATGAAACTGATCAAGAAATGATGGCAACTGATAGAGTTTTAGTAGTTACAAACCTTGAGACCATGGAGCCTAAGGTTATCTCAGGAACTACTGCTGGAAGCGCTGTTACAAGTTTTAGGTGGTTAAATGATGAAAAACTTTTAGTTTCTAGAGATTCAAGAGCAGGTATAGATTCTGCTAGTTTGTATACAGTTGACAGAGATGGCAAAAATACAACTTTATTAATAAAGGCAAAAAGATTTAAAAATAAACCTGGTTTTCAAGTTCCCAGCCTTTACGGAGTTTACCCAAGAGTTTCCGGTAAAGTAATGATAAGCCTATTTAATACTGGTAGTAGATCTAGGGACCTTTATTGGCTTGATCTTAAAACTAAAAGAACTGAATTAGTCGCCAGAGAACCTTCTGTTCCGGGAGAACTTGTTATGAGTTGGCTCCTTGATTGGGAAGGAGTTCCTTATGGATTTTCAACCTTTATGGAAGAAGGCCCAAATAAAGGTATAGAAACAACATTCTATAAGTTCACTGACAATGGAAGTTATGAAAAAATCATATCCTGCATGCATCAAGCTGCATGCTTCTATGCAGAAAGTTTTGATATAGATAACAAAACTCTTCTTGGAGTTGGTCAAGCAGTTCAACCTGACGGGACTATTATTAACGAAACTGATACAAATGCTTTATGGGCAGTTGATGCAGAAACTGGTGAATTTCTAGAAATGATCTACCATGACCCAGACTACGATCTATCTAGCCCAATGCATGGAATGAACTCAATGAATATGTGGTTCTCATCTGGTGGTTATGAGCTTTATGGATTTTCTTATGAAGGAGCAAAAACTGAAAAAGTTTATTTTGATGAATATTTTGCTTCCATTGATAAATCATTAGAGGCTATATTCCCTGATCATGAAGTAAGTATCAGAGACTGGAGCGATGATTTAACTAGATTTTTATTCACTGCTTCAAGTGACAAAGATCCTGGTAGTTCTTATTTATTTGATTTATCTAAAGGAAAGGTTTCCTTGATATCTACTGCGGCACCATGGATTAAAGATTATCAACTAGCAGATATTGAACCATTTACTTACACAAGCAGAGATGGTCTTAAGCTTCATGGATATCTAACACTTCCTCCGAATTATGAAGAAGGAACTCAAATTCCTTTTATAGTTCATCCTCATGGAGGTCCTAATGCCAGAGATTATTGGGGTTACAACCCAGAAGTTCAATTTTATGCAACTAGAGGGTACGGAGTAATACAAATGGATTACCGTGGCTCTACTGGATATGGAAGAAAAGAGATGATTTTAGCCAATCACCAGATGGGCAAGAAAATGCAAGAGGATAAATATGACGCCTTGATGTGGGCCAATGAACAAGGTTATGTTGACATGGATAATGTATGCATATCAGGGGCATCATATGGTGGTTACGCTGCCATGCATGCTGCAACTAAAGCACCTGATTTATTCAAATGCATTATCACTTATGTCGGTACTTTTGACTTAACTAGTATGGACTTAAGAGGCTTGCAGTGGAGCGACTTAGGAATGCCAATGGAATATATTGAAAAAGGTAATCCTCGGGATCCAGAAGATTATAAGAATCTTTATGACAATAGTCCGATATTTTTTGTAGAAAATGTTGAAGATCCTGTTTTAATTATTACAGGTAGAAGAGATACCCAAGTAAGGTTCCAAGAAACCGTTGATATGGTTAATGAATTAAAAAAATATAACAAAGATTATAAATACATTATCAAGGGCGAAGAAGGACATGGGTTTAGACGAGAAACTGCCCGACTAGAATTATTCCAAGATTATGAAGAATTTTTAGCTGAGTACCTTAACTAGGATTAAAAGCTAGAAATATTTGTTTGTTTTTGACCAAGAATGAGGGCATGAATATCACTAGTGCCCTCATAAGTATTAACTGCCTCTAGATTCATTGAGTGCCTCACTACATGATACTCGTCACTGATGCCATTACCGCCATGGATGTCTCTAGCTGATCTGGCAATATCTAGAGCTTTTTGACAATTATTCCTTTTAATTAAAGATATCATCTCAGGAACAAAATTTTTCTCATCTATCAATCTTCCAACTCTCAATGCTGCTTGCATGCCCAATGAAATTTCTGTCTGCATATCAGCAAGTTTCTTTTGAATGAGCTGTTTTGAAGCTAATGGAGCATTAAATTGGTTTCTATCTAGAGTATATTCAAGTGATTTCTCCCAACAGAACTCAGCCGCACCCATAACTCCCCATGCAATCCCATATCTAGCAGAATTTAAACAAGTAAATGGACCTTTAAAGCTCTGTACTTCTGGAAGAACTCTATCATCAGAAACAAATACTTGATCCATAAATATCATTCCGGTTGCTGATGCACGTAATGCAAATTTACCATCCAAATATGGAGTCTCTAATCCCTTGGCATCCTCTCTTTCCAAAATGAATCCTCTTAAGACGCCCTGCTCATCTTTGGCCCATATGATAAATAAGTCAGCAATTGGTGAATTTGTTATCCAAGTTTTAGAACCAGTTAATTCGAATCCGCCATCTACTTTTTTTGCAACTGATTTCATGCCAGCAGGATCTGAGCCGGCATCTGGCTCAGTAAGACCGAAACATCCAATAACATTTCCTTTGGCCATTTCAGGCAGATAGTGTTCTTTCTGATCTTCAGAGCCAAATTTATAAATTGCATACATGGCTAATGAAGACTGAACACTGAAAGCTGATCTATAACTAGAATCAACTCTTTCGATTTCTCTGGCAATTAATCCATAGGCAACATTACTCACCCCAGCACAGCCATATCCTTTTATATGAGGCCCAAGTAAGCCAAGGTCTGCGAGCTCCTTATAAATTTCTTTATCAAAAAGCTCTTCTCTGTTAGCTTTTTGAATTCTTGGCATAAGAGAATTGTCACAATAATCTCTTACAGTTTTTTGAATAGCTAGTTCCTCTTCGGTTAGTTGTTGATCAAAGAGAAGTAAGTCTGGTAGTTTGCTCATGCGAATATTATAAATTAAATTTTCTCAACTCTGATTAATCCAA
>Ga0208130_1001157_pt1 | contig 12931 bp, 7 predicted proteins | sample ETNtaG_31_FD_185771 | JGI IMG/M metagenome (GOLD analysis project Ga0208130, IMG submission 185771) | Marine microbial and viral communities from oxygen minimum zone, Eastern Pacific Ocean - ETNP201310SV78 (SPAdes) (version 2) | ecosystem: Environmental > Aquatic > Marine > Oceanic ...
CGGAAGCGTGGCGTCGGTGTGCGCGGTGGGGGCGTTGCGAGGCGCTGGGGCGCAGTTGAAGCACATGACGAGCGAGGAGCGGTTACCGGCGTCGGCGGCGATGACGGCGACGACGATGATGACGCTGCACGCGGCGGTATTGAAGCATTCGTACGTGATGACGGTATTTTGGAGTGTGTTACAGACGGTGTCGGTCGGGTATTACCAGGTGAGTTACTTTCCGTACGGGGCGCAGGGATTTCGAGCGGTGGCGAGCGCGTCGTGGCAAATCGTACAGCCGGCGTGCGGCGGATGTCTACGCGCGATGGGGTACGCGGCGTCGTCCTCGTCCTCGTCCTCGTCGTCTAGGAGCGGTGGTTCGAGCGCGTTACCCGTGTGACGTCGTTCGCGCGTGAATGTAATCGCGATGCGTCGCGCGTGGTCTTCTCGTCTTCTCACCCGGACGTCTGCGACCGAAATCTCGCCAAGACGACGCCGACGGTGAGCACGAAGGAGGCGCACGTCAACATTTTTAATCGAGCCTCGGCGTCCTCTCTGGAGCGCAGGGCGAGCGCACCGTTCGATGATTCTACGTCGCCGCGTCTCACGCGCACGAGATACTCGGCGCACGCGCGATGACCATCCTTGAGCCCCTCTCGCGCGACGGCGAGCGTGCGCTCGGTGTAGGCGCACCCGTGCTCGATGAGCCATTGTAAGAAGAAGACGTCGCCGTTCCGCGACGCCGCGACGCAAAATTTCTCCGTCCACATAAACTGTCGGTGGTTCTGTAAAACCTCCAGGACGCCGATGTGACCACCGTTCACGGCGAGTAATCCGCATCGCTTGACCTCGGCGCTCGTCAACTCGACGCCGTACGCCAGGATGAATTTTAAACAGTTTACGTGTCCGCGCTCGGACGCGCGCATCGCCATCTCGCCGTTCAACTCGACGCCGTTTTCGTGCGCGTATCGAAGCGCGAGGAGCTGACCGCCCTCCGCCGCGCGCAGCGCCGCCTGTGCGTCCACGCGACCGCGGAAAAAGTTTTGAAGAATGTGCATGCGGCCGTGAAACGCCGCCTCGGCGCAACTCGCCGAATCTAGACCTCCGTTTTCCCGTTCCTGAAGAAAGAAAATCATCGCAAAGTTTTGCACGCGCATGGCGGCGACTGTGCACTCGGACGTCAGGTGACAACCAGCCTCGAGCGTCATCTTCAAAGCTTCGAGATTTCCGAGTTCACACGCGACGAGCGGGAGTTCGTCGCCGTGACCTCGACGCACGGCGTCTTCGACGACGCGGCGCACTTCGTCGTGGCCCATCTTGCTGTCGGGGCGAAACGCCTCCATGATTACCGTGAAGCGCTTAATGTCTCGACTCATCGTCGTCCGCAGAACGACGCGATGTGACATCCCGAGCTTGACTCCTAAAATAGACGCGGCGCCGTCGCGAGCGTTGTTACACCTCGACAAATCTGAATTCGTGAAATGGACACGCCTTTTGAAGCATGGCGACGACGATGGCGCGCGCGTCGAACTCCTCGTCGCTCGATTCGCTCAACATCTTGACATTTATGCGCTGTGAACCGTCTTTGGCGTCGCGTTTACACGTGATGCGACCGGTGGCGCGGACGTGGGCGACGGCGCGCGCGCCCTCGCCGACTTTTTCCACCTCGGCGACGACGTCGTCGCGAATTTTTGAAACCTCGGCCGGAGCAGCGCGAATGACGACCGGCGCTTGACCCTCTCTCGCTAATAACACCTCGCACATGACGAAGTGTAACGCCTGGGACTCAGCGACGTCGTCTCGAAAGGCAAAGGCGTCGCCGTTCTCGTCGTCGCCGCTCGATAATTCGCACTCTGTGAAAAACGAACCCTCCATCACCGTCGTCACGAGACGATCGTCGCATCGACGACGTCGGTAGGACATTTTCTCTTCCACCCAGTTCTGTATAAGCACGCGCGCGAGGGCGTGTTCGCCCGGAAGCGCGATCTCACCGAAAGGAATGGGCTCCGCCGACTCGACGCCTCGAGGATCCGGTCGAGCGCGTTCTGGAGAAATTCGACTCGCCAAGTAATCCACGTGAAACCATCTCGCATCGGCGAGCTCTCCGTCCAGAGTATTCGTCTCCGGTGGCATTTTCAACGGACCGAGACGATCGGGGACGACGGCGGCGCGGAATCCCATCATCAATTGATTCGGAAACGGCCACGGTTGACTGGCGACGTATTCGACGCCGGCGGGATCGACGACGACCGACGCCTCCTCGAACGCCTCCCTCGCCACGCATCCCTCCAGACTCTCGCTCCCTTCGACGAAACCGGCGATGAGGGAGTAAAAGTTTTTGGGCCAGCGTTTGTTTCGCCCCAATAACAAATAATTCCCGCACGTGATGAGCGCCAAACACGCCGACATGAGTTCGGGATACGAACTCTCGCCGCACGCCTCGCACATCGCCTTTCGACCACCCCTGACGATTTTCGGTCCCTCTCGCCCACAATTTCGACAAAACTTTTGTTTCCCTCGCCAACGAATCATTCCGGCGCCCGCGGCGACGATCGCCGCGTCCTCGGCGTCGAACGCCGCGCGCGCCGTCGTCGTCTTGACGTCTCGAAACGTCCCTCCCTCGAACACCTCTCGCACATTTCCACCGCGTTCCACGTCGACGACGAACACGGGACGATCACCTCTCGAACGATCGCGTCCGACGTACGCCAATCCACCGTCTCGTCCATCGAAATCGACCCCTCCCGCCGCGTCCGCCGCCTCGCGCGCGCGCGCGTACATCACCACTCCATTCTCCTCGCACAGCGCCCTCGTTCCCGACGCGTCGCACGCGAACGCGACGGCGGTGTCCTCGCGCGCGAGCGCCGCCAGCGCGGCGGGGTCTCGCCTCGCGCGGTCGTCGAGGTCGAGCGACCGATGGGCGTCGTAGCGGAAAAGGTCGGGGACGCCGTCGTCGCCGTCGCGCGCCGTCGCGCGCCGAGGCGCGCGCGCCGAGGCGCGGCGGTGCGCGCGCGCGGAAAACCAGCGCGCGTCGTGGGCGCGCGACGTGGACGCGCGCGCGTCGACGTGGACGCGCATGGGGAGTCGAACGGGTCGGTCGGCCGTCGCGCGTCAGACTGCGGCGAATCGCGCGCGAGAGAGCGCGCGAGAGGGACGCGCGCGAGAGAGAGCGCGCGGGGAGATAGTGTGCGTCGATTCCATGGCGCGCGAGAGCGCGACGCGCGCGAGGGCGACGATGGGAGACGCGAATGGGAAGAAGATTCCCGCGCACGCGCGCGAGATGATTTTAACGTGCGCGGCGCGCGTGATTCTGAGCGGACACGACGGTGTCACCGCGCGAGAGGTGGCGGACGTGATGCGTCGAACGACGTGCGAGCGCACGAAGCGCGCGCTGGTGGGAGAGGACGGGACGAATCACGCGAGGGAGGAGAGCGCGTTTGAGACGTTGCGGGACGCGAGCGGGGCGGAGGCGGACGCGAGAGGCGGTGGAGGGTCCGGGTGGACGCGACGAGGCGAGGGAGGGGCGCGAGACGTCGTGTTTGATCTCGCGGGGAGAGAGTACAGACCGCCGAGGAGTTGGTTGGGGGCGAGTCGAGGAGGCGGGAAGACGAAGGAGAGACGACGCAGGACGCCGCACGCGAGCGTGAGGGACGTGTTGAGGATGTGTAGAGCGGCCGCGGACGAGCAAGAGGGCGAGGGAGGGACGAGGAAGGGAAGGGTGTTCGTTGATGCGGCGTCTCCGGAGAAGAGGTCGATGGCGCGGGTGAATCCGTTGTTGGAGTTGGAGGCGAAGGATCGCGCGCGCGCCGAGGCGAAGAAAAACAAGGGCAAGAAGAATAAGAAAGCGGCGGCGAAAGACGCGGCGCCGAAGAAGCGTAAGCGGCGAGATTTAGCCAACGAGAAGGCTGGAAACCATTTGGCGATCGTGTCGTGGATCGGCGAGGGGAAGAAGGACAAGGTTCGCCGAGACAGAACGTTTTACGACGGTTTCTCGCGAGAGGGCGTGGAATACAAAACCGGAGACTGCGTGTACTGCCTTCCCGAGAGAACGACCGAGGAGATGTACGTGGCGCAGATACAAAGATGTTTCGAAGACGAGGACGAGTCGATGATGATCGAGTGCTGCTGGTTCATGACGCAAGCCGAGGTGCTCGCGTGGGGCGGCGAACTCCCGCCGTCGACGCACCCGAATGAAATTTTCCTCGGCACCTCCGTCGACGTCAACCCGATCGACACCCTCGAGGGCATCGCCCCGGTCTCCACGCACGCCGATTTCATCGCCTCCGACCCATCATCATCATCATCGAAGACGACGAAGGACGAACGCCGTCTCTTCGCGCGCAAGTGTTACGTCCCCGCGCACGGATACGATCCCAAGAGTAAACGCCAATCCAAGCGCAAGACGGGCGCGTTCCACCCCCTTCACCACGTCCCCGGACGCGGTTTCGTCATTCAGTGGCCGTCGTCGAAGAAGACCAAAAGGGCCAAGCGATGACGTACCCGCGACGCCGCGCGTCACACGCCACCGCACACATACATATAATACCCACAATTCACCCATCATATACACACACGCACATACATAAACCCTCACGTACCCAGCGCTCGGTTTCGAATTCTCGCGGTCGTCACACCCCGCCGGTCGTCCGCCATGTCGCTCGCGGCGTCGCCCGAGAACCCTCGGTTCACGGCGATCGGACCCGGTGAACACCACCTCGCGGTCGGCGCCGCGCTTCCGAGCGTCGATGCGTCGCACGTCGAGCTCGCGTCGACGGTGTGGGACGAGGCGATGGATGGGTCGGTGTCGACGAAGGGCGTCTCTCGAGAGCTCGCGGTCGCGCTGGGTGAACTGTTGGAGGCGTGCGATGTGTCGTATCTGTGCGTGATCGATGCGCGATGAGGTCTCGCGCGGGAGAGGGTGGACGAGGAGGAGGCGGAAGGTTGGATTGAGATGAGATTTGATTCATCTTGCGACAGGCGAGACGTCTTTGAGATTTAAAAGAGACGACGTTCGACGCGCGGGATGAGGGAAGAGAGCGCGCGAGACTGACACCGAACGCGTTGGTTTGGGTTTTTACGCGCGTGCAGGTCGACGACGCTCGTGATCGGGAGACGAAGGTACGCGAAGACGGACGCGACGCGATGTCCGGTGACGGCCAAGGTGACGGAGGCGAACGGCGAGTGTTTATCCGTGGAGGCGACCGCGATGCTTCCGTCGACGACGTCGGCGGTGGCGATGGGTAATGCGACGGAGAATATGGCGCTTCCGAGCGGAGGTGAGGGTGAGGAGGGGAAGCGAGGAAACGCGGACGCGGGAGGAGCGCCGGCGGTGGAGGCGCCGCAGACGGTGATGACGACGACGGAATACGTGAATTCGATCGATGGTGAAGCCTTGGTCGGTGATTTCGTTCGAGCGGCGGAGGATATGCGCGATAAGATGGAGTTAGACGATAGGGCCGAGGGTGAGGATTGTTCGGACGCGATCATGATGAGCGAACTGCGAGATTTCAGTTCCAGGTGCGAGATTTTGCGAGAACGCGGATTGTTGAAGAATGTCGGCAAGAGGGAAATCATCAAGACGCTGTCGATGCTCGAGCGCGTCTCCAAGGGCGCGAATGAGACGGTGATCGAGATGAACGATCATTCTCGCGGTGTAAACGCGCAGCGTGTCATGAAAGCGATGGAAGCTATGGCGGTGTACTTTGTCATCTTGTCGTCAGCCGACATGCCGAAGGAGATTTATAGGGAAGAAAGTATCGATGAGATGATTGAATGTACGCGACAGCAATTGCTTCGAAATGTTTTCGTGTTTTACGACGCCAATTTGTGGAATGTGCACCGTGGTGGTGACGATAACGAAGACGAAGACGATGACGACAAACGACCAGCGAACGGTAAGAAGAAGACTCCCGCGAGTAAAACCAAGGCGAGTGCGTCAGCCGCGACGCCTTCGTCGACGATGAAAGCGAGTAGTAACGGTCGAAAAGTAGCAAACGTGTTGGGTGCCAAGATTGGTGTTGTTTTCACGCATCTGGCACATTTGATTTCCATTTTAGCGCTTCCAGACGCCACGGTGTTGCAACTCACTTCGCTGGCTTTCTCCGCATTCGAGATTGAAGACGTGAGCTTCGTGCAGTTGAAATCAGTCGATCTGGTGACTAGTATTTTCGCGCAGTACAGCGAACACCGTGGGTTCATCATCGACAATATGCTTTCGTCGCTCGTAAAGCTTCCCTCCGAAAGCCGCGGCACTCGATGTTTCAACGTTCCCGAGGAGGACGCCCTGCAGATTCAGATGCTCATCGCTTTGCTCATGAAATGTCTCCAAGCCACCGTCGAGTTCTCCGATGCCGAAGAACCGGCGTCCGACAATAAGACGACAGAGTCGGGCCCGACGGATGTGCACGCCAAGGCTTTTGGCTCTGCGTTTTACTGGACAAACTACTTTTGGAAAGATTTACTCTCGAGATGGCCAAAGGTGAAAGCCGCGGAGAACGAGCGTCAGATTCGAGCCGTGATCAACAACGCGTTGGTGGACGCGTTGGCGTGTCGAAACCTTCCCGAATGGCCCGTTGCAAACTTACTCGTGCTTAATCTGGCGGGTAATCTTCTCGGAACGTCGGGTTTACAGTGTAAAGATTCCAAAATCAGAGAGGTGGCGCTCGATTTTCTCGGACAAACGACGGCGAGTCTGCGCGAAGACGCAAAAATTGTGGAAGAAGACGCTTTTTGGCGACAACTCCCCAGAGCGGATGACTTGGATTTCACTTCCAATCCGGACGCGCTTCACGAACGCGCCGTGTTGTTCGCACATCAGGACGCCGCCAGAGTGCAAACTCGAGTCGACGCGCAGGACGCGAACGCGATCGTGGCGAATGAGGAGGCACGCGAAGAGATTTTTGCTCTCGAGTCCATTCTAGCTCGATACGTCGCGGAGAACAATCGCAGCGTCGCGTCGGCGGCGGCCGACACGATGGACGAGACGGAGGAGGATGACGACGGCGACGATGAGAACCCAAGCACCGTGTCCGAAACGTCATCCCTCACGCGCGTGACTTTGCACAGTTCAGCCTTAGCGTACCATTTATGTCAATTTGCTCGCGATGCGGAAAAGGCGGGTGAAGGATTTAGACAAGAAGTCGTCGCGGGTGGTTCCAGACCCATGTACTCTGCGCTGCAGACAGCGATGCGTCGCGTCGCCGAGATGGCGCGCGGCGCCTCGCGCGGGTCCTTAGCCGGTCTCCCGCGCGATCTCGCCAAGTCTCTGTGCTTACAACTAAACGCGCGACGTCCGTTGGCGCGTCAGCTGGACGTGCTCGTGCAGCGAGTGACGTACATGTTGGACGACTCGAGCGTCATGGTGCGCACGTCGGCGACGAGAGCCATCGGAGGCATGGTGAGCGCGGACCCGAGATTATTAGAATCACCGGACATCGTGCGGGCGCTGAAGACTCGAATGAAGGACACCGGTTCGTCCGTGCGGTCAGCGGTCGTCGATGTCATCGGTAGGCAAATGGTGCGAAACGTCGCGCTCGCAGACAAGTATTACGACGTCATAGAAGATCGCGTCTCCGACGTCGGCGTCTCGGTCCGAAAGCGCGTCGTGTCAATCTTGCAAGAGTGTCTGCGACATCCCGAATTCACCAAGGCGGATAAAGCCATGCAAGTCTTGGCGTTCCGCATATTAGACGAAGAGGAATCGATCCGACAGCACGTGGTGAAGATTTTCCGAGAGTTGTGGTTTTCGCCGGACGCGCTCGAGCGCCCCGCCGACGACGACGACGATGACAACGACGCGGGGAGCGACGACGACGACGCGTGCGCGATGCAGCTCGCCACTCACAACGACAGCATGACGGATGCGGTCGACCCGATATCTGCCCGCGCGAGCCAAATAGTTGGCATCTCGTGGGACGTCTATCGTCTCGTCTCTCGAAGCGGAAGACAAAAGCTTCCTCTTCTTCCGACGTTTCCGATGGTGGCCATTCTGAACGCCGTATTGTATCCGAGCGAGGATGAGAAGCTTGATTCATGGGTTGACGTACGCGGTATGAGACGCATCGCGCGTCGTTTAGCGGTACAAATGTTACACGCTCTCATCGAATGTGAATCCGACGAGGCGCCGTCGGAGGTCGACGCGCGAGGGGCACTCGTCGCTCCAGAGTCCTCGACGGCTACACCCGAGGTACCGAAGAGCGTCAAATATGCGCTCGGATTACACATACTCACCATCGTCGATCCGACGCTCTGCCTTCCCAAGAGTGACCCGACGTATTTCGCGGTGGCGCTTCAAACGTACCTCAAGCGCGTGGACGACGTCTCGCCGCACGTCGGCGAAAAGCTGCAGTGCTTCATGTCCGTCATTCACGTCGTCGCCTGTCACGCCGGACGGCTCCCTGCAAAGGTTGCGAACGAGATCGAGCGGGACTTGCGCATTCTGCTGTTGCGACATCACGACAAGCCCGTCATTTATTTCGCGTGCAAGACGCTCTGCGCCGTGGCGGAGACGCGAGGCGGAAGCGGGAGCGGCACGATATCCATGCTCAAGCGTTTCGTGTCCATCGTCATCGAGTCCATCTCCACGGACGAGCCTCTCACGATGCAGAAGCGTTCGCATTGCGCGCGCTCGCTCTACGTGTTGGGTAACATCGCTCGATTCGGCGCCGACGTCATCGACGCCGCGGTGGAACGCGGCGAGTGCGACATCTCCATGCAAGATCTTCTTCGCGTCTTCCGAAAAACGCTCGAGATGCAGCCCGCGGAGGAATTCAGTCTCACGCGAGGCGCGCTCGGCGCGTGCGGTGATCTCTTCGTCGCCAGACCGGAGCTCATGTTCAACAAGGATGGCGGTTTCGGCAAGGGGAGTTTCGATCCCATCATGCGCGCCGCGCTGTCGTCGAGCGCCGAGTGCAGTCTAAAGGAACAAGCGCTCAACAATCTCAGTGAATTGATTCGCGAAGAAGAGCAACGCATGACGTCGACGTCCGCCGTCGGTACCTCGACCGCGGTCGACGACACCTCGGTGTCCACCAAGGCGTCCGTGCTCAAGTCGGCGCAAAAGCGCGCGCGCGCGTCGGAAAAGTTGCAAATCGTCAACGGTCAGAGCGATCGTTCGATCGCGGGAGGCATCGCGCAGCGTTACTGGACGGACGTATTATCACTCTGTGTCGACGCGGATCACGGCGTTCGATTGAAGGGATTACATCTCGTCGAGGTCGTTCTTCGTCAAGGGTTGGTGCACCCGGCGAGCGCGTTTCCCACGCTCATCGCGCTGCAAATCGATTCTAGACAGAGCGTCAAGCGTCTCGCTCGAAAGCTCTTGAAGGCTCAGGTTCACAGACACGGTGAATTCTTCGAACACCAGCTCACGCACGGCGTCGAGCAGGCGTACACGTTCAAAAAACGTCTAGAAACGGCGGCGAGGCGAGGCGAAAACGGTTCGCGCGAGGCATCCGACACGGATGGCGGTTTCGCCTTCATTTACGGGTTGGTCAATTCGTCTCGCACGTCTCGAAATGCCTTCTTGAACACGCTCTTGAGACGATTCGAGACGACGAGCGGGTCTTCCGACGTGTTGTTCCTCCGATTCCTCGCCCACGTCGTCACCGAATTACCATTCACGTCGGTGGACGAGACGCTGTACGTCGTCTTTCAGCTCAATCGCGTCATCTCGCTCAAGGGCGGTCTGTTGCTCGAACATCTCACGCAAGGTTTGAGGGCGTCGAGCGAAAAGTCGGATAAGGAGGCACCGGACGAGGAGTTCAAGAGAAACGTCGAGCTCGCGGGCGCGCTGAGTGTGGTGCTCTTGCTGAAATCGCACGTGAAGAGGTCGTACGGATTGTCCGACGCGCGTGTGGCGTCCTACGTCCCGACGGAGGCGACGAGAAACGCTGAAGTCGTGAAATTCGATTCATCTGTGACGTTTGAAACGTCCGTCATCGACGCCACGGCGTCACGATCGATCGCCGGCGCGCGACGAGCCGCGGATACGTTCCGAGATTTGATGACTCGAGACGCGAGTGATTTCGCCGAAAACATGTTCAAGGATTCCGCCACCAAGCCGGGTAGGAGAAGACGAAACGCGGCCAAGGAAACGGAAGCGGAAGAAGACGCCGAAACGCCGCAGCGCAAAGCGATTGTAAAGGACGACGACGAGGACGAGGGTGACGAAAACGACGAAGCGTACATGCCTGGTTTGCGATCCGCCGGCGTCGTCACCACGGCGAAGAAACGTCGTCGAGCCACCGACGCGAACGTCAAGGGAAAATCACCGAAGAAATCACCGAAGAAACGATTAAAGTTCTAGATGCGATGAAACACACTGTACGTAGATTTTAATTAGAAGCACAGCAAAACAACGCCCTCCGCGCCGTCGCCGCTCGACTCGCCTACCTCGGCGCCGCCGCCCCGTCGCTCGACTCGACGTAACACGCCCTGCACACGGGCGCGTACTTATCGCTCCCACCCACGCTCACGACGCCATCGCCATCTTCCCGCACCACGCGTTGACTAAATAAGCTCTCCTTGCCGCACTTTGCGCACACGCCTCGCAGACGCGTCACTGTGTCGCACAGCGGCACTAAATCCAACACTCCGCCAAACTTTTCTCGACGAAAATCCCCATCCAAACCGGCCACGTACACCACCTGTCCCAAAACCTCCACGCTGTGTCTCACAAACTCCACCAAATCCGGCATGAACTGCGCCTCGTCCACCGCCACGACGTCGGCGCGTCGACACGCGCGCAAATCGTCCCCGGACAGCTCTCCCAAACGCTCTCGCACCGCTCGCACGCGCGCCGTTCCCACCCCCGACTCCTCCCCTCTCAGAGTCCTCCCATCGTGCGCGATCAGAGCCTCCCGCGCCGCCTCCCCGAAACGCTCGACGTCGAGCGCTGATTTCACGACGAAGACGCGTTTCCCGTCGGCGCGCGCGCGCGCCGCTCGGGACATGAGCGCCGACGTCTTCCCCGCGAACATCGGTCCGGTGATGACGTGCAGTTCTCCGACACCGACGCGCGATCGATCGATGCACTCGCGATCGCCTCGTGCGCGCTCTCTCGTCGCGTCCGACGACGAGGCGCTCGTCGAGAGACGCGCGTCGTCATCGTGTCGATGATTTTGGCGGGAAAACGATCGAACGCCGAGACGAAGACGCCGCGAGCGAGCGCGAGCGAGCGAGCGCGCCGCGGGACGAGCGTTGGCGACGACGACGCGCGCGGCGGCGAGCGTCGACATCGCGCGCGACCTCGATCGAGGACGAAGGGTCGAGTTGTGAGGGACGACGACCGTCGCGCGCGCGTCGTCCGACGCGGAATCGGAATCGAGCGTCTCGTCTCGAACGATGCGCGCGTGAATCACGGTACGATGCGTGATGATGACAATTTCAATAATACAGTACTGTACAGTACACGCACCACTCATCGCGGAATAAATCCACCGTAGCGTTACGCGACGCCGCGTCGTCGTCGCGTCTCCGCGTCGTCTCCGCGTCGCTCCTCGAATCGACACCACGCGTCCTCCTCCCCAGTCGCCGACTCCACGTGATCAAAAAACGCATCGATCGTCGTGAACACGCGCAATCGTTCGTCGTCGTGTCCATCGTCCGGCGTCGATCGCCCGGCCGAGATCCACGCCGCGCGCAGTCCCGCGTCGAGCGCGCCGCGCGCGTCCGCCCTCCACGAATCCCCCACGTGCACCGCCTCCCCCGGTCCCACCCCCACTCGCGCGCACGCCTCTCGAAATATCGACGCGCACGGTTTCTCCCCCCTTCCCGCGAGCACCTCCTCTCCACCGACGAGAATATTTTTCCCGTCGACGCACGCGTACGCGCCGCACGCCGCCAATTTTTCCCTCTGCACGATTTCGTGTCCATTCGTGATGATCCCCACTCCTATCCCTCTCGAACGCAATCGCGCGATTCCCTCGCGCACTCTCTCCCGAATCTTCAGCGTCTCCAATCGCACGTCTCGAAAAATGACATTCGCGCGCGCCGCCGCGCGTCCGCCGCGCGCGTCGTCGTCGCCCGTCGCCGCCGCCTCGACCCACATGCGTTCTCGCGTCTTCCACACGTGTTCCCTTCGCGTCTCGTCCCACGGCGTCCGCGTCACCATCGCTCGTTTATACCTCTCCACCGCGCGCGTCGCCGCGTCTTCCCTCGACCTCGCGTCGTCGTCCGTCTCGTCGTCATCGCGCGCGTCGTCGCGCGTCGTCGCGAGCGTTCGTCGCGCCGCCTCGTACGCGCGCGCGTCCGCGCTCGCGGTGTCCACGAGCGTGTCGTCGAGATCGAAAAATATCGCGCGCGTCGGCGGCGGCGTCGTCGTCATCGTCGCGCGCGACGCGCTCGCGCGCGTCCGCGCGGTCGTCCGCGCGGTCGCGTCCGACGCGAGCGAGACGCCGCGGGTCGGGTCACCATCTACGTACTTACACAGAGTGAAGTGGTATGTGTATGTATGTCGAGGAGGTAGAGTACACACTGTCGGAATCGCATCAATGAAGAGTGTCTCTGGACGTTGTATATGATGTTCGACCCCATACAGAACACAGCTTCGTGCTAGATACTTCTACTATCGTACATGTGTGTTACACGAATTGTCGTCGCGCGTCCTCTTCTTCGACGGCGGTGACCGGTGCGTGGCACGGCGTAATCTGCGCGTCGCGCCCGAGGGATTCGCTCGGTGGAACGTTTTCTTTAGCCGGTGAGATCGCGGGTTCGGTTGGTACCTCGGTCGCGCCTTCGGCTGCGTTTTCCGCGGGCGAATCTTCGTCCTCCGCGCGTTCGAGGCGCGACGTAAACGAGAGTCCACCCCCGCGCGCAGGCGAATCACACGCGCCGGATGCGACACCCACGATGCGATGGTCGTCGGAGGGGGTACGTTCGCGCTGTCGTTCGCGCTGTCGCTCTGCCCGCATCGCCAACAGCTCCTCCTCGAGAAGGGCGAGAACTTTCTTCT
>Ga0208130_1001161_pt1 | contig 12917 bp, 23 predicted proteins | sample ETNtaG_31_FD_185771 | JGI IMG/M metagenome (GOLD analysis project Ga0208130, IMG submission 185771) | Marine microbial and viral communities from oxygen minimum zone, Eastern Pacific Ocean - ETNP201310SV78 (SPAdes) (version 2) | ecosystem: Environmental > Aquatic > Marine > Oceanic ...
GGCTGGATCAGCCCATGGATCCAAGGACCTTTCAAGGGGGATCCCGATCACCCGGAGTTGATTTGAGGAGTTGGAACGAGTGGGCACACTCCTGATCATGACGAATAAAAATTATGTGTTCATGTTCCTCAGGTTTGAGTGGCCTGTCAGTTCTTTGGGCGGTGGAAGGGGGCTGCGGAGGACTCGAGCTTGGCGTGAGCCTTGTCAGCCTTCCTCAAGATTTTCTGAGCTTCATCGCGGGTCAGGCACTCCTCAGCGGCGAGCTGGAGGGACTCAAGGCGTGAATGGGCGGTGCTTGTCTTCATCTCTTCATAACCGATTCATAACCTTTTATCGCAAAACGCCTGCAATATCAAGCGTTTCAACCCAAAAAATGGGATCTGTCAGAGCTTGGCGACGGCCAATGGGATGAGGAACGTGTGATTTCAATGGCTCGTTCTGCCCCATTGGCCTGATCGATTCAGTTGCAGCCGAACACGCCAAAGGTGATCTGGCTCACGATCCCGTGCCCCGTCAGAGCTTCCGTCAGCACGCCCACCACAAAGCCGATCATGGCGGCGCGGCCATTGAGGAGTTCTGCTCGTTCGAAACGCTCGCTGCGGATTTGAGCTGCTGCGGCGCTTTGGAACCAGTCGTCGTTGGGAGTTGAAGAAGCCATTGCTCGTAGGAAAGTTGCGAAATGTTAAGCCCCTTGTAACGGTTTGTAAACGGGTGATGCCTGGGCTTCCTAAGAAGCATCACCAATTGCTGCCAAGCAGCTCGGTCCGTAGCCAGACCGGATGTAGGTGCAACCGCTCCAGTCATGTCAACGTCGCGAAACCGAGCCCACAGCCGCTTCTCCTCCCGTCGAATCGACCAGGAGCTGCAGGGAGCTCAAGACGCTTTGATTGCTTTTGAGGGGTATGGCTCCAATGGGCCAATGCTGCATGCCTCGGCATTGCAGCGGCCTGCTGGTCGGCGCTCAGGCACCTGGCTCGACAAGCTTGTCGAGCCGATTCATCAACTCCTGGCTGCGTTCAGCCGTCGGAATTGAATGAACGGGTGGTGCGAACACCGCGTTGTTGATTCCTTCGTTGTTGGGATCCAACGGCCAGGTGGTGAAGTTCCTCTGGATTCAATGGACGCACTGCAGACATCAGTGCGTCATCAGTCCAATAGTCGGGACTATCGAGAACTCCCAACCGCAATGGGCAGGATGGGCCAGAAATCATGGCTTCTCCTTTAAGGATGTCTTCAGCATGAAGCATCACAATTCCGAGGGGTTTGGACCTCCTGCTCCAGATTTAGTGTCTCCTCAAGGCGGGCTCCCTTGCACTGGATGCAGTGCTGCTGTTGCGTTATCTGGCCACTTCACGCATGTTCACCAGAGTCTTAAGTGAGTGTTGACGTCCACTACATCTGGTGTTTGGTGAGTATTATTTTTTCATTGCATCAAAGACTGGTGCAGATCGCCGGGTGATGGGGATTGCCTTGGCTGATGAGCCGCTCCAGCGATGGAGCGGCTTTTTTGTCTGCACCGAACGATTTATACCCTTGGTGCTCCGTGGATCAAGTCCGCTGCGGCTGGATTAGGTCAGCTGTGCATCTGCACCTCTAGCCCTTGTATTGCTAGTGCATGAATTGTGCTCTGCTACTTGTCTCTGTTGTTCTAAGCAAAGCCCTTGTTCAAGAAAGTCAGTGTTAACCAGCCAATCTGGCTTGCCGAATCGATTCAAAATCGATACCCATCACTTTGGTTAGAACGAGGTATCCGCCCCAAGCGACAACGTTGAGGCCAAGGGCCCAGAGATAAAGCGTGCGTCTGGCTTGGGTTGAGTCATCGCTCATCGGTTATTTCCGGTTCAACAGGCACCAGGCACCATAAAGGGCAAGGCCAAGCAGGATCCAGGGAAAGATTGCGCGCAGCAGTGTTAATCCAATCAGGACGACCACAAGTGTGATCGCAGATCGCTTCACCATGGCTTTGCTGCTGTCAGTCATGAACTGCCAGCGGGGAATCAAGGCCATTGCAACAACGATGCTGAACAGCGTTCTAGGAGACTTGGACGCAAATTGCCAACCTTTCTCTCAGGCTGGTCAATTCGCCATTCAAGGCTTTGGTTGGATACCTGTTAAGCCGCTGTTTTTGGTTCTGATGAATCAGCTTGTGGCTTCAGCAATCGTATTCGAGATGAGATTTCTGCTCACGCTTGCTAAAATCGGCCTCTTTCATCTGTGATTCGTCATAAGCCCAGTCGCTGTAAATCCTTGATTCTGAAAAGCTCTTTTTAAGACGAAGTGCAGTGATGCGTTGGCCAAGTAGTTCGAATGACCACTTTGCTGCTGAAAGAACCTTGCCCATGACACCTCTTTGCAACGCTACCCATGTGATAGCCCATGGATATCAATTGAACATTGGTGCATATGCTCATTGAGGCTCGGTTTGATTCAAGCCTCCTCGACGGAATCATCGGCGTTTTGTTTGATGCCCTGTTGGCGTCGACTTGATTCACAGTTCCGGCACTCCTGTTGATCCAAGCCAAAGAAATTCAGAGGTTTGATGTCACCGCAGCTGATGCACTGACGTCCCTCTGCTGGGGGGGCTTCAAAGGCCATGGTGGTCACTCCTTGGTGTTGATCGGCGTTGGTTTGATCCGTTCTGACAACGCCTGGGGAGACCATAGGCGCCTCTGTTGATGGCACTGGGGGCAGTTCCCTCTCAGGCTCGAGTGCATGTGACCACAGTGCGCACAACAAATCAGTGCCATGGCTGTTGTTGCTGATGCACCACGCTGATTGTTCAGATCGCATCAGGCATCGGTGTTTGTCCCTAGTTCGATCCCAAGGTTTGGCGGTTCTCAGGATTGATCAAAGATCTTTTGCAGGGCAGTTCGCTCGTTTTGAAGCGAATTCGCCCTCATGGGGTTGCCCAGTGGCCTTGGCTGCCGGGGTCGATTCAAAAAGACCTTGCTGAGCCACCAGAGCTGAAGCCCGACAAACGCCAGGGCCAGTAGTGCCAGTTCAGTTGCCCCCTGCATCAGTAGTGCTTGCCGCGATTGTCGATCGCATCTGTTTTAAAGCACTCCAACTCTTCGGGTGTATGCAATGGGGGTTTCTCCCGTTGGCCAGTCCATCGCCGAAGCAGCTGCAGCAATCGTTTCATCGCTTGAATGTTGGTTCATCAAAGCCATGTGCCATCAGGCTATGCCAATCCTGATTTCATTCGGCATCAAATTGGTTGTTGTCATTGCCTCTAAGCTTGTCCGCAGCAGAAAACTCTGTTTCTCGTGACCTTTAAAGAGCTTGTGGCCAGTTTCAACAAACAAGGCACGAGCTGGGATGAGCTTTGTCTTGAAATCAGGTGTGAGAGCTGTTTTGCATCGGTTTTTGATGAAGTGAACGAGCAAATGGGCTCTTCAAGTGATGTACTTGCTCGGCTTGCCGATGAATTTCCCAATCACTACAAGAGTTATGCCAAGGAGAGGGGCCTGGTTCAGCCGTGACCAATCAGCCTTGATCAAGAGGTGTGAGAGAGGCAGTAGGTCGTGACACCACCCACCAAATCAAGCAACCACGCCCGAAGAGGTCTCCCTCTCACCTTCAAACCCTAGTTGTGGCTCGGGCCTCCGTCAGCCCCGGGTTCACCGAGAGGCAGCCAAGTTCGCTTTCGCTGCCTTCAGGGCTTCCTCGCAGGCCGCTCGGTCTTCGCTGTCGATGTCACCCTGACTGCCGTTCAAGCGTGCCTCCAGGAAGGCGATCTCATCAATCCAGTAGGCCCTGTCTTTGCCTTGTTGTTCAGTCACGCGTTTGGAAAGGTGCCAGTCCATCGCACCCTTCATAGAGGAACGCTGCCCAGGCGGCTGCCACCACTGTCTGGTTTGTTCATGGCTTTGGGCTTGTGCGCTGAGAGGACGCAGACTGGGTGGATCCGAAGAAGGAGCGCATCGCCATCGACGAGACGTCTCCAGTCACCCCCATGACCGCGCTGGTCATCGATGCCGATGGGCATCTGACCTACATGGGTGAAGACGGATGCCGCCGGCAGATTGTTGGTGATCCAGAGCTCTTGGCGCGTTTGCAAGAGTTGCAAGGGAAGGACTGCACTGATGGCGATGGCGATTGGCAGTTGTAGTTGGTCTCGCCAGATCTCCCAAGATCAGCCGAAGATTTCTTCTTTCTTCGGAGCTGAATGAGTCTTTTGACCGATGGGCTGTTTTGTTCGCTTTCCTTATGACGAGCAAAGCCATCTTGAAGTCATGGACACAATGTTTTTCGTTGGCGTGAATGCGGGGCTTCTGATCCTGCTGATTTTTGGTCTTGTATCTGCCAAAGCCAAGATCAAGGCCGGCCGTAAAGAGATCATCTGAGCCACCAACGAAACCGGTTTCATTGCTGGTAGGGGCAAGAAAAAACTCCGGCGCGTGACGGCACCAGGAATCTCTTCATCACGAAGATCAAAGTCCTGTCGATTCGTTCAGGGCCTTTCCTCGGTGGTCGTCAGAGCTGCCAGTGCTCTTTCGATTTGTTCAATCTCCTCTTTTTGGCGTATGCCATCGCCCTTGTATGGGGGGAAGCGGGTTGTCGTTCAGAGTCCTAAACCCAATCATCTGAATACTTTGTCTTGGTGGCGCTCAGTTCACGGATGTCTTCTGTGAGGTGCTGTGCTGCCCACATGCCTCTGACGACTTGGCAGACACCTTCCTGGTCGCAAACCCTGTAGTACTCGAAGCCCTCTGGAGCGGTGGTGAGTCTGGTCTTTGTTCCTTTCATGTTCTTGATCTCCGCTGATCCAACAAATAGACAACAAGATGAGTCCCGACTAGGCGAATTGAGACAAAGAGTTCAGCTTGTTACAAATCCTTGGATGGCTTAACAGGCGCAATTTCAATTCAGGCCCTTGGCGCGATGTGGGTGGCCAGGTCAGTGTTGAGTCAGTTGATATGGCCGTTGTCCACCTCTGCGACCTGGACGAGGGTGGGGCATTGGGATTTCTGGCGCCACCACGTAGTGAGAAGCCCGTTCAAGCAGCTTGCTTGAGCAGGGAGAGCAATAAAAAACCGCCCCTTGCGGGACGGTTTAAACACCAGCTGGGGACTGGTTTCTGATCGCATCGGGGAGACAGGATTCGAACCTGCGGCATCTTGCTCCCAAAGCAAGCGCGCTACCAAACTGCGCCACTCCCCGGCGCACACAGAGATTAGCGGTCAGCGTGCAGCTGTTCAGCCAGGTTGACGCCGCTGCTGATCGCTCCCTCCGCTCGGCCGAAGCCAGGCCCTGCGATCCAGTCGCCACAGAACCCAACGGCGCTGGTGGGGCACCACTGCAGTTCTTGTGGCAAGGGGTTGTTGAGGGGCCGTGAGGCGCCCCAGCGCATCACACCCAATGGCGTCGCCTGGTTCAACGCAGCTGAAACAACCGGCAGGGCTTGCAGCAGTTCGGGCAACAGCTCCACCAGGCGCTGTTGCTCCTGAGCCAGCAGGTGCCCCTGGCTTTCGGGCGTGATTGCTTGCCCGGAATCCAAGCCATGCACCACAAGCCCCCAGCGACCATCGCTTTGGGGCTGCAGCACGAGGCGTTCCACTTTCCAGCGCGCCTTGGCGTCGTCGTTCAACCAGATCTGAGCAGGCAGCTCCTCAGCGTTGAGTGCGAGCACGCCCAGATCCACCATCAGGTTCCAGCGCACTTCGGCTTGGCTGTGTTGCAGCAGGCTCAATGCCTTGTCGAGGTCGTCATCCACGCCTTCTGCAACGGCTGTGCGCAGGGGTACGTCATCCCAAGCCAGCATCTTCAGTGAGCGGGGATGGGCCAGCAGGGTTCCACTGAGCACAAGGCGCTTGGCCCTGAGGCTCCAGGTTCGATCCTCGTTCTCCAGCAGCCAATGGTCCCGGCGTCGCTCCAACCAGCGCACACGAGTTTCGAACTGACAGCTCAGTTGCGCGGTGCCAGCCGTATCGAGAAGCGCCTCGCAGATGCTGGCCATGCTGGGTACACCATGCCACCAGCCACCATTTGGACAGGCGTTTGGGCTGGTGGCAGGCGACAAACCGGCTTCGACATCGAGCGAAAGCACAGCTCGCTCCTCCCGCTGAAGCACGCCCGCCGCCCGCAACGGCTTCAGCAGTGAATCCATGGCTGAGGGCATGGATTCACTGAGGTTGAATGCCGGTGCTCCATGGTTGAGCAGCCAGCCACTTTGGTCGCGTCTCCTGCGGGTGGCCGTGCGTCCACCTGGCCCTCGGCCGGCCTCGATCAAAGCAATCTTGAGATCAGATCCCAGCTGCTGAAGCCGGCCAATCAGGCTGCAGCCAGCAAGCCCTGCACCGATAACGGCGAGATCAACCTCAGCCACGTCTGCTGAAGCCTCTGCCGCTGATCACATCCAATAGCGCTCTGCGGCCACTCGAGAAAACAAACCACCCAGCAATGCCAGAAGAATCGTGACGCCAAAGAATGCGAAATACGCCATCTGAACTGTTGGCCTGATCAGAGATTCACGGCTTTCTAACAGCCGCTCGGTCGTCGGCTCGGTTGAGTCACGAGACGACATCAAATCGTGGATATGGGTCGCCTGAGATTCGAACTCAGGACCAGCCGGTTAAAAGCCGGATGCTCTACCGCTGAGCTAGCGACCCGTGCCCGCTTGGGCATGCCATTTCGGCACCAAATGAGGTTATCACTCAGGTCGCCGGGGAGACTGGTGGCTGCTGAACCATGGCCATGACTGGCTCCAAGCCCTGGCCCGATCCCCAGATCGATGCCAACGCCTGGGTTGCTGAATCCGCCGTCGTGATTGGCAATGTGCAGATGGCAGCGGGCAGCAGCCTCTGGCCCACGGCCGTTGCGCGCGGAGATCTCGAGCAGATCAGCATCGGAGCGGGCAGCAATGTTCAAGACGGTGCCGTGCTCCATGGCGATCCCGGACAGCCGGTTCGCCTCGGTGCTGACGTCACCGTGGGGCACAGGGCCGTCATCCACGGCGCCACGCTCGAGGATGGATGCCTGGTGGGCATTGGGGCCATCGTTCTCAATGGCGTCACCGTCGGTGCAGGCGCCCTGGTGGCTGCTGGTTCTGTTGTCACCAAGGATGTGCCTCCCGGAACCCTAGTGATGGGTGCGCCAGCGGCGGTGAAGCGGGAGTTGTCGCCTGAGGCGATTGATGAACAGCGCTGCCATGCCCGGCGTTACGCGCAATTGGCGGCATCCCACGCCCAGATCAGGCCTTGAACGCACTCCTCTGATTGCTGCGAATTCGATCAGCTTTCAAGGAAGGTCGTGGGATCAACGGAGAAGTCCGTAAGATCGGCGACACAGATTTCCGTTTTCAAGAATGGTCCGAGTTGCCATCGGTCTGGTCCTCATCCTGGTGATCGTCGGTTACTCGGCCTTCAGCGTGATCACCACGGGCCAGGTTCTGGGTATCGATGCCCGCCTGTTCCTGGTGGTTGCACCGATCCTGGCCGCCGTCAGCTGGGCTGCTTTCAACATCGGCCGTGCGGCTGTGGGTCAGCTGCAGCTGATGCTCAAGCGCAGCCGCGCCTGATCCAGGCAAGCGAGCTTCGTAGGCTGAAGGCTGCTTGATGCAGCCGGTTGTCTCAATCTCCCCATGTCACCGTTCTTGGTGCCGGTCTGGCCGGTACCGAGGCGGCTTGGCAGATCGCCCGAGCAGGTGTTGCGGTCACTCTGGTGGAGATGCGTCCGATTCGACGCTCCCCTGCGCACCACAGCAGTGATTTCGCTGAATTGGTGTGCAGCAACAGCTTTGGCGCTCTGAGCAGCGACCGTGCCGCAGGTTTGCTGCAGGAGGAACTACGCAGGCTTGGCTCTTTGGTGATCGGCACGGCCGACACCCACGCTGTGCCGGCCGGCGGAGCCTTGGCCGTTGATCGCGGTCGCTACAGCGCTGCCCTCACTGAAGCTCTCGACCAGCATCCTCTGGTCACGATTGAACGGCGTGAGCAGCAGGCTCTACCGCCGGAGGATGCGATCACCGTTCTGGCGACGGGGCCGCTCACGAGTGAACCGTTGGCGGAGGATCTGCGCCAGTTCACCGGCCGTGCCGACTGCCATTTCTTTGATGCGGCCAGCCCGATCGTGCATGGGGACAGCATCGATTTGTCGGTGGCCTTCCGCGCCAGCCGCTACGACAAGGGGGATGCCGACTACATCAACTGTCCGATGGACAAGGAGCAGTACCTGGCGTTCCGCCAGGCCCTGCTGGAGGCGGAACAGGCGGAACTCAAAGACTTCGACAAGAACGACGCCACCTTCTTTGAAGGCTGCCTGCCGATTGAGGAGTTGGCGCGTCGTGGTGAAGACACCATGCGTTATGGCCCCCTGAAGCCGATCGGGCTCTGGGATCCCCGTTGGGGCGATGTGAACGATCGCGATGTGCGCCGGGCCAAGCGCGCCTACGCGGTGGTGCAGCTACGGCAGGAAGACAAGGACGGGCGCCTCTGGAATCTGGTGGGTTTCCAGACGAATCTCAAATGGGGTGAGCAGAAGCGAGTTCTGCAGATGATCCCCGGGCTGGGCCAGGCGGAATTCGTGCGCTTCGGGGTGATGCACCGCAACACCTTCCTGGAGTCGCCGCAGCTGCTGCAGCCCACCCTGCAGTTCCGCCAGCGCCCCAACCTCCTGGCGGCAGGCCAGATCACCGGCACCGAGGGCTATGCCGCCGCCGTGGCCGGTGGCTGGTTGGCCGGCACCAATGCGGCCCGGCTGGCCCTGGGCCTGGAGCCCATTGATTTGCCGGCCACCTGCATGAGTGGAGCCCTCACCCATTTCGTCAGCGAGGCACCAACGGCCAAGTTCCAGCCGATGCCCCCCAACTTCGGTTTGTTGCCGGAGCTGCCGGAACGCATTCGCGACAAGCGAGCGCGCTATGGCGCCTACCGCGATCGTGCCCTGCAGGACTTGGAGCCGATGCGGGCCCTCCAACCCCAGACCGTGACGGCATGACAACCCCTGCGGAGGCTCGCCGGATCGAACAGCGCTCCCTGCGCTTCGGTGTTGGAGCCAACGCAGTGATGGCCCTGGCTGGGTTTTCCGCCCATGTGCTCACCGGATCCTCGGCCCTGCTGTTGGACGGCCTTTATTCCGCCGTGTTGGTGGGGTCGTCCTTGATTGCCAGTCGCATCAGCCGCAACGTGGTGCGGCCACCGGATCGAGCCTGGCCCTACGGCTACGAAGGCCAGGAAGCCCTGTATGTGCTGTTTCGCTCCCTGGTGCTGCTCGGGGTGATCGGCTTTGGCGTCGGCAGCTCCTGCTCCACCTTGATCGATTGGTGGCGGGGGAACAGCATTGCGCCGCTGCATCTGGAGCCGGTGGCGCTCTACACCGCTTTGATGACGGCACTGTGTGGATTGCTGGCCTGGCGGCACCGCCGGGATTGGCGCCGCACGGGTCGTGTGTCGCTGCTGCTGCTCACAGAGGCCCGCAATGCCCGGATCGATGCCGTGATCACCCTGGCCACGGGTCTGGCCTTGCTGGCGTCGCCGCTGCTCTTGGCAACGCCGTTGTCTGTCCTTGCGCCGATCACCGATGCCCTGCTGGTGCTGGCGGTGAGCCTGGCCTTGCTGCGCGAACCGCTGGCGGCGCTGCGGGATGCCATGGCCCAGGCCGCGGGCTGTGCTGCTGACCCGGATGTGCTCCAGCGCACCCGCATGGTGTTGATGCAGGAGCTGGTGGGGCTTCAGCTGCAGATGATGGATTTCACGGTGCAGCAGCTCGGCCGCACGGCCTTTGTCGTGGTTTACATCAATCCGCTGCAGCCCCAGGAAAGTCGGGTGATTGATGGGTTGCGCCATCACATCGATGCCCGCTGCAGTGCCGAACTCGGACGTCCGGTGCGCTCTGAGGTGATCCTCACGGTGATGCCGCCGATTCACCGCCAGGATCCAAGGCCGCAGACGGCCCCTTAGCGTCACCCCCAAAGAAGCGATGCCATGAGCGAGAACCAGCAGTGGGATGCCGTTGTGATCGGTTCCGGCATCGGTGGTTTGGTCACCGCCAGTCAGTTGGCGGCCAAGGGAGCCAAGACCCTCGTTTTGGAGCGGTATCTGATCCCCGGCGGCAGTGGTGGTGCCTTCAAACGCGAGGGCTACACCTTCGATGTGGGGGCCTCGATGATCTTCGGCTTTGGCAAGAAGGGTTTCACCAACCTGCTCACCCGGGCCCTCGCCGATGTGGGGGAGCACTGCGACACCATCCCCGACCCCGCCCAGCTCGAGTACCACATGCCCGGTGGGCTGCGCATCGCCGTGGATCGCGACTACGAGCAGTTCATCGCCGATCTCACGGCGCGGTTTCCCCATGAGGCGAAGGGGATCCGCCGCTTCTACGACACCTGCTGGCAGGTGTTCAATTGCCTCGATGCCATGCCGCTTCTCTCGCTGGAGGATCCGGCCTACCTCACCAAGGTGTTCTTCAAGGCACCACTGGCCTGTCTGGGGCTGGCCCGCTGGCTGCCGTTCAACGTCGGTGCGGTGGCCCGCGAACACATCAAGGACGAGCAGCTGCTCAAGTTCATCGACATCGAGTGCTTCTGCTGGTCGGTGATGCCGGCGGATCGCACGCCGATGATCAATGCCGGCATGGTGTTTTCCGATCGGCATGCGGGCGGGATCAACTACCCCAAAGGAGGCGTCGGCGTGATCGCCGAAAAGCTGGTGAAGGGATTGGAACGTCACGGCGGCGCCATTCGCTACAAGGCCCGAGTCACCGAGGTGTTGATCGAGAACGATCAGGCGGTTGGCGTGAAGCTGGCCGATGGCGAGGTCATCCGCGCCAAGCGTGTGATCTCCAATGCAACCCGCTGGGACACCTTCTCGGATGCGGGTGATGAGCAGCGCCGCTCCGGCCAGGCCCTGGTGGATGCCGCCCACACGCCGGGCAAGGAGCAGTTCTGGCGCAAGCGTTATGTGCCTTCCCCTTCGTTCCTTTCGCTGCATCTGGGGGTTCGGGCTGACCTGATTCCGGCCGGCACCCACTGCCATCACCTCCTGCTCGAAGACTGGAACCGGATGGAGGACGAGCAGGGGGTGATCTTCGTGTCGATGCCCTCGCTGCTGGATCCGGATCTGGCCCCGGCCGGGCATCACATCGTTCACACCTTCACGCCCTCATCGATGGAGGCCTGGCAGGGACTGACCCCCAGCCAGTACCGCGAGAAAAAGGAGGCGGATGCTGCACGGTTGATCCAGCGCCTGGAGGCGATCCTTCCCGGCCTCGCCGATGCCATCACCCACAAGGAAATCGGCACGCCCCGCAGTCACCGGCGTTTTCTGGGTCGCTTTCAGGGCAGCTACGGCCCGATTCCGGCGATGCAATTGCCGGGACTGCTGCCGATGCCGTTCAACCGCACGGGCCTGAAAAACCTCTATTGCGTGGGTGATTCCTGTTTCCCCGGCCAGGGCCTCAACGCTGTGGCCTTCAGTGGGTTTGCCTGTGCCCATCGGGTTGGGGCCGACCTGGGCCTCAATCCCTGGGCGCTGCCGGCCTGATCTTCTTCCTAGCGTGATCGTCCATAGGAGTTGGGATGCCGCCTGAGTTTCAGCCGTCGTCGGACGATCTGGCCCGCTACCTCGAGCAGAGGGGCGAGCTGACCAAGCCCTGGAATCTGCAGATGCTGCGGCTCAAGAAGCTCAAGGAAGCAAAGGACTCGATGGATCCTCAGCTCTACCTCGAGAAGGTGCAGGAGGCCCATGCCGATCTGATGCGGCTCGGTCAGTTCTGGAAGGGGCGTGAACAGGAGGTGTTTGGTGGCACCTACCAACCGTCTGAACTGATTGAACCGCTGCCCGGTTCTCCAGACGACCGATGAACGGCATCGAACGTTTCGGGTTATCGCCCCTGATCCGCTTCACCCTGCTCAGCCTGTATGGGGCCTTGGTGCTGCCCTTGCCATTGCTGGCCCCTGCGGAGTCGCGCTGGCTGATGGTGGCAGGGCTGCTGCTGGGCTTGGTGTTGGTGATCGGTCTGTTGAGTGAACGGGTGGAGACCGATGCCGAAGGCATTCAGGTGCGTTACCCCGCCTGGATCCGCTGGTTGCTGCGGCGCGGCTGGTCCATGCGTTGGCAGGACATTCGGGCCCTGGTTCCCGTTGGCACCAGTCAGGGGGGAACGGTGTATTACGTGAAGGCAGCCGATCTGCGCCACCAGCTCTTGCCGCAACGCATCGAGCGCTTTGATCGATTCCTGGAGCTGCTGGCCTCCAACACCCCTGTGTCGACCAAGGGCATCGGGCGTCTGACCCCGCCCTGGACGTATCAGCTCTTGGCTGGATTGGCCGTGCTGATGATCGCCGGCGAACTGGTCACGTCTCTGGCGCTGGCCCAGGGCTGGATCAGTTTGCCGGCGGGTTATCCAGGCTAATCAGAGCTGTTTCTTTCAATAGAAAACCCCGCCAGTGCTGACGGGGTGAAATTGCTTGATTTGCTATCGATCGATGGATCAGTAACGGACGCATCCACCACGACCGTAGTAACCGCGAGCACAGGCACCATTGGGACCTGCAACAACACCGCGACCTCTGTAATAGTTCGGTCCGTAGTTGTAATAACCGCGGGGACCGTAGGTGGTGCCGCGATTGATGACGACACCGCCTCCACCATTGTTGTTCCAATAAACACCACCTGCCTTGGCTTCGGGAACAGCAGTGATCGCAAGACCAAGGGCAGCGATTGCAGTTCCGATTGCGATTCCGAGAGTTGTGGTTTTCATGATCATTCCTCCTTGCTTGATCTGTGGGCTTCAGCCCTGTATTCACACCATCTCCGTTCCAATAGGGAATTAACTCCCTGAGTTGAGGGATTTTTTCAACGGATCGCATCCCTCATCTTGGTATGCAATAAAAACCCCGCCATTGCTGACGGGGTGGAGTGTGTGAGGTTTGGTCGGGAGATGGAGGGCGACAACATCAATGCCCCCCTGCTTTCCCT
>Ga0208130_1001162_pt1 | contig 12904 bp, 11 predicted proteins | sample ETNtaG_31_FD_185771 | JGI IMG/M metagenome (GOLD analysis project Ga0208130, IMG submission 185771) | Marine microbial and viral communities from oxygen minimum zone, Eastern Pacific Ocean - ETNP201310SV78 (SPAdes) (version 2) | ecosystem: Environmental > Aquatic > Marine > Oceanic ...
CGCAGAAGTAATGCCCATATAAAATTAAACCTGCTCTAATTCTATAAGTGTTCCAGTGAAATCTTTAGGGTGCAAAAACAAGACAGGCTTGCCGTGAGCCCCAATTTTTGGTTCACCCGAACCTAAAATTCGCGCTCCCTCAGAGCTTAAGTGATTTCTTGCTTTAATAATATCCTGAACTTCGTAGCATACGTGATGTATCCCGCCAGAAGGGTTTTTCTCCAAAAACGCATTGATGGGACTGTTTTCACCCAGCGGGTGTAATAACTCAATTTTAGTATTTGGAAGTTCAATAAATATAACCGTCACTCCATGATCTGGCTCATCTTGAGGTTCCCCCACAGATGCCCCCAACATTTGTTTATATTGAGCAGCAGCTTCCATTAAATCAGGAACAGCTATAGCAACGTGATTTAATCTACCGATCATATTAAACTCCAATTATTCTTGGGAAATTACTCGCAAGTTCAATTCCATTAATTGATCCGTTAATGGCTCGCTGGGAGCTTCCATCATTAAATCTTCGGCTCTCTGGTTCATCGGAAACATGATAACTTCTCTAATATTTTGCTGATCTGCTAAAAGCATGACAATCCTATCAATTCCTGCAGCACAACCACCATGGGGTGGCGCCCCATACTGAAAAGCATTTACCATTCCGCCAAATCTATTTTTAACTTCATTTTCATCATAGCCAGCAATTTCAAATGCCTTAAACATAATCTCAGGCCGATGATTTCTGATAGCTCCGGATACTAATTCATAACCATTACATGCCAAATCATATTGAAAACCTTTTACCTGCAAAGGATCACCTTCTAGGGCCCCCATCCCACCTTGAGGCATTGAAAACGGATTATGCTCAAAATCTATTCTGCCGGTCTCTTCGTCTTTTTCATAAATTGGAAAATCAACAATCCATGCAAAGGCAAAGCGATCATGATCTGTAAGATTGAGCTCATCACCAATTACATCTCTGGCTTTGCCTGCAACTTTTTCGAAATTTTTAGGCTTACCGCCCAAAAAGAAAGCGGCATCCCCTGTCCCAAGGCCTAGCTGGGTACGCAAGGCTTCTGTTCTTTCAGGACCAATATTTTTTGCAAGCGGTCCCGCTGCTTCCATCCCATCACCATTGTCTCGCCAGAATATATAACCCATTCCGGGAAGACCTTCTTTTTGAGCAAAGGCGTTCATTCTATCACAAAACTTTCTACTACCGCCGGTAGGTGCAGGAATGGCTCTAATTTCTGTACCGTCTTGCTCTAATAAATTAGCAAATATTGCAAAACCAGAACCTCTAAAATGTTCAGAGACATCTTGCATTTTTATGGGATTTCTCAGGTCGGGCTTATCAGTTCCATACCACTTCGCGGAATCTTCATAGCTAATTTGAGGCCACTCGGCAGGATTATCTACTTTACGATTGGAACCAAATTCTTCAAAAACCCCAGCTATAACAGGAGAGATTGTATCAAATACATCTTGCTGGGTAACGAAACTCATTTCCACATCAAGCTGATAAAAATCCGTTGGAGAGCGATCTGCACGCGGATCTTCATCTCTAAAACAGGGAGCAATTTGAAAATATTTATCAAACCCAGAAACCATTATCAGCTGCTTAAACTGCTGCGGAGCTTGGGGAAGTGCATAAAATTTACCAGGATGCAGTCTAGAGGGTACTAAAAAATCTCGCGCGCCTTCTGGGCTTGAAGCAGTTATGATCGGTGTTTGATACTCTCTGAAATTTAAGTCCCACATTCTTTTCCGAATAGACGCAACGACATCAGACCTTAATGTCATATTTTGCTGCATAACTTCTCGTCGTAGGTCCAAATACCTATACTTTAAGCGTGTCTCTTCCGGATATTCTTGATCACCAAAAACAATTAGGGGTAGCTCTTCAGAAGCTCCCAGAACCTCCAAGTCACGTACAAATACTTCGATTTCCCCAGTTGGGATTTTTGTATTGACCAAACTTTCGTCTCTGGCCTTAACATTCCCATCAATTCTTATACACCACTCCGACCGAACTTTCTCCATTTCTGAGAAAACTGGGCTATCTGGATCACATAAGACTTGGGTAATACCGTAATGGTCTCTTAAGTCTACAAACAGCACTCCTCCGTGGTCTCGTATTCTGTGAACCCAACCAGACAGTCGAACGTCACTTCCAACGTTAGTTCTATTTAAATCAGCACATGTGTGACTACGATAAGAATGCATAATTAATATTCCAAAGCGAGTTTTGTAATCGCGATACAACTCTTTGTTAGTCAGATGTCAAGTCTAGTGCCTCAAAACAGCCTCAATTTCACCACGGAGAGCATTTCCAACTGTTATTTTTTCAGCGTCTTGCAGGTCAGAAAAAGTTACAGTTTTGACTTTGCAGCTGGCATCTTCAATTTTTTTTCTTCTCAACACCCCAGGCAAACATCCACTTGAAAGTGGTGGGGTTAACCACTGGCCAGCTATTTTGACAAATATATTTGTTATGGTCCCTTCGCATACTTCATTACGTTCATTGAGATAAATAAATTCATCTATTCCATCAGGCAAATTTTCTCTTTCGGCATCGTATAAAACGCGGTTGGAGCTTTTGTGCAGCAACCAAGGGTCGGAAGAGTTCAAAATCGAGCCCGAAAGACCCAAGACCCAAGATTTAGAATTAGGACTTAGAGGTGCAGTTGTAAGATTAATTGTGCCATCAAGTCGCAACGTTAGTCGGCATCGAAGGCGACTTTGCGAGTTAATTTCGAGTATCTTTTCCTTAATTTTAACTATTTCAAATTTAAACTTCAAGTTTGCAGCCGACTTACACATTCGCTCTAAATGCAAATCAATGTCAGGTGCGCCCTTCTCCGGATCCCACAGGAAGGTTTCAATCAGCTCTAGGTCTTCTCGGATATTTGAGTAAATCGGGATTTCCAAAGTGCTTCCTCGTATTCAGAACTCGAAGTGCTATCAAAAACAACTCCACCACCAACATTCAATACTGCTTTTCCATTTTGCATCAATAGAGTTCGGATAGCTACATTGAACTCAGAACTTCCATCGGGAGCCATCCACCCAATCGTTCCACAATAGATACCGCGAGGTCTTTTTTCCAACTCATGTATTATCTCCATTGCCCGGATTTTTGGAGCGCCTGTTATCGAGCCACAAGGGAAGAGTGCTGCAAACAACTCGGCAACTGTTATTTTTTTATTCATTTCACCAATGATCAACGAAGTCATTTGGTGAACAGTTTCATAAGTTTCCACTTTATACAGCTCTGGCACCTTAACCGTTCCAACCTTGCTTATTCTCGAAATATCGTTCCGTAGCAAATCCACGATCATAAGATTTTCAGCACGATTTTTTATATCATTTTTTAGAAATTTTAAATTTTTTTTATCTTTTTCAGCATCTCGATCGCGTGGCTGTGTACCCTTCATAGGCCTAGTGGAAATATTCTTCTCACTATCAGTCTTAAAAAATAATTCCGGAGATCTCGAAAGAATGGATATTTCACTATCCAAGTCAACAAAAGCACCATGTTTAACTTTTTGTTTTAATTGTAGATCTTTATAGAATGTCCAAGGGTCACCTTCGAAATCAGCAAATAGACTAAATGTTAGATTAGCCTGATAAATATCACCTGCCTCGATATAAGCTAAAACTTGATCAAAGGCCTCTTTATACCGCGTTTCATCCCAGTCTGAAACAAACGAAGATATTGAGTAAGAAGAATTTTCTAAATTTAAACTACTTGGCCCATTAAAAACACCAAACTGAATGAGAGGAATGGCCTGGCTTGAATGAGCTAAGTAGGAAAGTTTTGGCTCCAAAGCATATGATAACTCATAGGAAGCTAGCCCCGCTATCCAATATCCATCATCCAAATATTTTTGAAGCTCTCCTAAAGCAATACTGACTTCAGCGGGATGACACGCCTTAATTATTTTCACAGGATTTTTAAACCAATGGAGGCTCGTCTTTGGCGCTGTATCAAAATGGATTTTCAAAATTTATGCCTTTAGTGTTACCACAAACTTATAGCCTTGCTTGTGGCTATATTACAGGTCTGAAACCGGATATTTTTCGAAAATTTACGATACCTCTTGCGCCAGAAGTAATGTCCACTATAACCCATGACAATTTGCTCAAGCATGATCCAGTAATACTGCTACGATCTAGAAAAGAAGAATGCCTAAGAGAACAGATATCAAATCTATAATGATTATTGGTGCTGGCCCTATTGTAATTGGGCAAGCATGTGAGTTTGATTATTCTGGAGCGCAAGCATGCAAGGCACTTAGAGAAGAAGGTTATCGAGTAATACTCGTTAACTCTAATCCGGCTACGATAATGACAGATCCAGAATTAGCCGATGCTACTTATATCGAACCTATTACCGCAGAAGTCGTTGCCAAAATCATTGAAAAGGAGCGGCCCGACGCTCTGTTGCCTACCATGGGTGGTCAAACAGGCCTTAATACAGCACTTGAGTTAGAGTCTATGGGCGTTTTGGACAAATTCAATGTTGAGATGATTGGAGCAAAACGCGACGCTATAGAAATGGCTGAGGATAGAAAATTATTCCGTGAAGCCATGGATAGATTGGGACTCGAAAACCCAAAAGCGACTATCGTTACTGCCCCAAAAAATTCAGACGGAACGGCGAACCTAAACGAAGGCGTTCAAATTGCTCTAAACTCACTAGATATGATTGGGCTGCCCGCAATTATCAGACCAGCCTTTACGTTAGGTGGAACAGGAGGAGGCGTGGCATACAACCGCGCTGACTACGAGCACTTCTGCCGTACTGGAATGGACGCATCGCCGGTGAATCAAATTCTGATCGATGAATCCTTACTTGGCTGGAAAGAGTTTGAAATGGAAGTTGTTCGTGACAAAGCGGACAATGCAATTATCGTTTGTGCAATCGAAAACGTTGACCCTATGGGCGTTCATACAGGAGATTCAATTACCGTTGCACCGGCGCTAACGCTAACCGATAAAGAATATCAAATTATGCGAAACGGCTCCATCGCTGTTTTAAGGGAAATTGGCGTTGAAACTGGCGGATCTAATGTTCAGTGGGCAGTTAATCCAAAAGACGGCCGGATGGTCGTGATTGAGATGAATCCAAGAGTTTCTAGATCCTCAGCACTTGCCTCAAAAGCAACCGGTTTTCCGATTGCAAAAATTGCCGCAAAATTGGCCGTTGGGTATACTTTGGACGAGTTAGACAACGATATAACAAAAGTAACGCCTGCTTCTTTTGAGCCAACAATTGACTACGTCGTAACTAAAATTCCAAGATTTGCATTCGAAAAATTCCCAGGGTCTGAACCTTACCTTACGACTGCTATGAAATCTGTTGGCGAAGTGATGTCAATTGGCAGAACTTTCCACGAAAGTTTGCAAAAAGCTTTAGCATCTATGGAAACAGGCCTTACCGGTTTTGATGAAATAGAAATACCAGGTTCTGACGATACCTCGTCAATCATAAACGCTTTGAGCAAGCAAACTCCAGATAGAATATTAACGATCGCCCAGGCAATGCGCTTAGGAATTGGAAACGATGATATTCAAGCCGTTACGATGTATGATCCCTGGTTTATTGAGCGCATCAGAGAAATTGTTGATACAGAAGAAAGCGTCCGAAAAATAGGATTACCATCTTCTTCAGAAGATCTAAGAAATTTAAAGATGCTAGGGTTTACCGACGCCCGCTTAGCTAAAATTACCGGTTCATCTGAATTAGACGTCAGAAAAAAACGTTACGATCTTGGAATAACTGCAGTCTTTAAGAGAATTGATACTTGTGCTGCTGAGTTTGAGGCACAAACCCCATATATGTATTCAACATATGAAGCTCCTATGCTCGGTGATGTAGAATGCGAAGCACGACCATCAGCAGAAAAAAAAGTGGTTATACTTGGCGGAGGACCTAACCGCATTGGCCAGGGAATAGAGTTTGATTATTGCTGTTGTCACGCATGTTTTGCTCTAACTGACGTTGGCTATGAGACTATAATGATTAATTGCAATCCGGAGACCGTATCAACAGACTACGATACATCAGACCGTCTATATTTTGAGCCACTGACCTTTGAGCATGTTATGGAAATACTTAATGTGGAACAGCGGAGCGGTACCCTTCATGGCGTGATAGTCCAATTTGGAGGACAGACACCACTTAAGCTTGCAAAAGTTTTGGAAGAGCACGGTATTCCCATTCTAGGAACATCGCCTGACGCTATTGATTTAGCTGAGGACAGGGAACGTTTCCAAGCATTAGTTAACAAACTCCAACTTAAACAACCAAACAATGGAATTGCTTCAACTGGCAGCGAAGCAATGCAAATTGCTGATCAAATTGGCTTCCCGCTAGTTATCCGTCCTTCATACGTTCTCGGCGGCAGAGCTATGGAGATCGTTCATAACCAAGACCAACTTGAAAAGTACATTAATAATGCAGTCGTTGTATCTGGTTCAAGTCCAGTTCTACTGGACGGATATCTTTCTGGAGCTGTGGAATGCGATGTAGATGCACTATGTGATGGGGAAGACGTGCACATAGCTGGGATAATGCAACATATAGAAGAAGCTGGTGTACATTCTGGAGACAGTGCTTGTTCATTACCGCCCTACTCTCTTTCTCAAAAAGTAATTGAGGAGCTAGAAGTGCAGACCAAAGCTCTTGCAATTGGACTTAACGTTATAGGGCTGATGAATGTGCAATTTGCAGTCAAAGATGAAGAAGTTTATTTAATTGAAGTAAACCCTAGAGCTTCCAGAACAGTTCCTTTTGTTGCCAAAGCAACTGACAGTGCGATCGCTTCAATCGCAGCAAGGCTCATGGCCGGCGAAAAATTATCAGCTTTTTCCCAAAGAGCGCCTTACAAACAGGTTGGTTTCCAAGAAAAATTACCCAAAACGGACCCTATGACACTAGTCGACCCTAATATGCCCTGGTTTAGTGTCAAAGAAGCCGTCATGCCGTTTGCGCGATTTCCTGGAGTTGATACAATATTAGGTCCCGAAATGCGTTCAACCGGGGAGGTTATGGGATGGGACAGAAACTTCGCAAGAGCATTTTTAAAAGCTCAGCTTGGTGCTGGAATGAACCTTCCAACATCTGGAAAAGTTTTCTTCTCCATTAAAGATAATGATAAAACGCCACTTATTTTAGAAACGGCCAGACTTCTAACAGAAATTGGTTTTGATTTAGTTGCGACAAGCGGAACAGCAGAATTTATACAAAAAGATGGGATAAATTGTGACATAGTAAATAAAGTTCACGAAGGCCGTCCCAACATCGTAGATCGTATGAAAAATAACGAGATTTCATTAGTTATGAATACTACTGAAGGCGTGCAATCTATCAGAGACAGCCGAGATATTAGGTCCGTCGCGCTATTTGACAAAATACCTTATTTCACAACGGCCGCGGCAGCAAACGCAGCGGCATTGGCCATTCAATCTTATGCCGATGGCGAAATAGAAGTTAAACCGCTGCAAAATTAGTTATCGTAAACGAATTTCCAAAATATTATCAGATAGCATTGTTTACGATGCTGTCTCTTTGATTTCCGGCACATGTACAGCTATGTGATAATTGGGGTCTTTGGCCTGCTTTATAACAGCTGGTATAATTTCTTTATAGGCCTCGAATAAAGATTGAGGTTCGGGCAAATGCTCTTTGATCAATTCATGTAGTTTTGGCAGCTGGTGAGAGGGAACCATAGGAAACATGTGGTGTTCTATATGGTATTCCATTTTCCAGTAAATGAAACTGAAGATAGGATTTAGTCGAATGGATCTCGTAGACAACCTATGATCCTTTACGTCTTCCTTTAAACCGATATGCTGTGTTATTCCCCAAACAATGTTTAACGTTGCGAAAAATTTTGGCACTAAAAGGAGCAAAATAGGCAGCCAGGAGCCGAGAGCAAAAGAAGTTAAAATTATAGCTAGCCAGAGAAATACATAAATCCGAGAATTTCTAATACATGAAGACTTTTTATGGTCTGGTATACATTCCTTCATAACTCTGGTTTCAATTCCCAGCGCGTGCTGGAGAATTTCGAAATGTAAAGATCTATGCAGGTTTAGAAGACCAAAACCGGGAATAAAAATGACCAAAAACTCGATAAGCGTGCGTGGTTTCCAAAAAATACTGCCTTCGACCTCAAAATCATGAGGATCTACTGATGAAGCTGTATGTGTATGATGTAATGAATGTGTACAACGAAACCGCACAGCTTCAAAATTATTCATAAAACTAGCTATTTCATAAAAAAAATCGTTCAAACGACGTGTTTTGAATGCTGTCCGGTGACCACACTCATGCCAAATAGCGTCAGCACCACCCCAAAGTGTACAATAGGCTAGGTACGGGACGATAAACCACCAACTACCCCAAGTTAAAATACAAATAAAACCCAGCCCAAATAATGAAGTAAAAAAAATGGTCAGATGTTTCCAGCCCTCATAATCACTTCGTACCGCGAGGTCCTTCATCTTTGTTTTATCCATTTTTATCCTAAACCAAGGCTCTGTGGAGTTCTCTCTTTCTTTTTGCAATCTTAAACTCTTTTCTAGTTTCAAATTTGTAAAACGACCAAAGGATATTTAATCCAATCACCTATAATTATGGATGCCCCATTCAAATAGTCAAACTTAGATTTATACCTTTTGTAAAAATTAAATTTCCGAAAGGGTATAACTATTTTGAATTCAAATTGATTGCACCAAAATTTTCGGCTAGCCTTGGTTTAAGTAAATTCGCAAGCTTCATTATATCACGAGATTTTAAGATGAATTACCACACTCCTTCAAGTTTTTCAGATGCGTCTGCTATCGCAGCTAGCTCAAAGGGAAAAACCCGTTTTCTGGCTGGAGGTACTGACGTACTCGTCCAAATGCGGTCCGACATCATTACACCAGATGACTTGATTGACGTAAAAAAAATTCAAGGCGTAAAAGATATCACCAAAAACAAAGATGGCAGCTGGACACTAGGAATAGCAGTAACAGGTGCCGAAATGTCAGAGCATGCAGAGTTTAAAAAAGCTTGGCCAGGTTTGGTGGAGGCTACAGATTTAATTGGATCCACACAAATTCAAGGCCGGGCAACCATAGTTGGAAACCTGTGTAATGGATCACCGGCAGCAGATAGTGTTCCAGCCCAAATTGCAGCTGGCGCCACTGTTTCAATCATAGGACCTATGGGCGAGAGAATAGTAGCCGTTGAAGATATCCCGACCGGACCAAGCAAAACCTCGTTAGAGAAAGGCGAGCTTATTTCATCTGTGCACATACCGGCCAGAGGAAAGAATGCGGGTGATGCCTATTTGAGGTTCATCCCAAGAACAGAAATGGATATAGCCGTTGTTGGGTGTGGAATAAGTTTGCGGTCAGATAATGGGGTAATTACTGAAGCACGGGTAGCTCTAGGGGCGGTAGCACCCACCGTGCTATTAGTTGATGAGTGTGCTGAGGCCATAATCGGAACTAAATTAGATGGAACAGCGTTGAAAAAACTAGCCCAAGCGGCGGAAAAAGCATGTGATCCAATTGATGATAAAAGAGGAACGATAGAGTTTAGAACAGACATCGCTGGTGTTCTAGCCGTGCGTACTGCAAAAAAAGCTTATGATCGAGCCCAAGGAAAATAATGATGAGTAATATTCATGTAACTGCCAAAGTAAATGGCGACGAAACTGAATTTCTGTGTGATCCCCGGGAAACTCTATTAGACGTTTTGCGAGACCGTCTTAATTTAACGGGAACTAAGGAAGGCTGCGGAACAGGCGATTGTGGCGCCTGCACGGTAACAATTGACGACCGCCTTGTTTGCTCGTGCTTGATGTTAGGTGTTGAAGCCAGCGGCAAAAGTATCGAAACAATTGAGGGTATGGCGAAAGGGGACACACTGCACCCCCTTCAGAAAAAATTTGTTGAGCATGCTGCTTTGCAGTGCGGCATTTGCACCCCAGGCATTTTGGTCGCAGCAAAAAATCTATTAGAAAAAAACCCTGACCCAAACGAAGAACAAGTGCGATATTGGTTGGCCGGTAATCTCTGTCGATGTACCGGGTATGATAAAATTATCAGGGCTGTTCTAGATGCAGCAAAAGAAATGAGGGGAACATCCTGATGGCAAAAGATGAAATCATAAATAAATTTAAATATATAGGAACCCGTCCAAATCGGCCTGATGGCCTAGACAAAGTAACCGGGCGGGCCAAGTATGGGGCAGACTTTAATGCTCCAAATATGCTTCACGCCGCAGTACTCCGCTCTCCTCACGCCCATGCGCGTATCGTTAAAATTGATACTTCTAAAGCAGAGGCATTGTCAGGTGTAAAAGCTTTGGTAACTCGTGCTGATTTTCCTACTGGTTTGAAAGGGGAAGATTTTTATCTACAGGAAAATACGATAGCGGGTGATAGAGCTTTATATGATGGACACGCAGTAGCAGCCGTTGCAGCAACATCAGCACTAGCAGCCAAAGATGCAATAAAGCTTATTGAAGTTGAATATGAAATTCTTCCTCACGTAACCGATGTTGATGAAGCTATGCAACCAGATGCGCCTGTAATAAGGGAAGGAGCACAAGATCATTCTGTTCCGGATGGCTTACCTCCAAATATTGTGTCTTACATGGATTTTGGTCATGGCGACCTGGAGGCGGGATTTTCAGAAGCTGATCTAGTTATGGAAAACACCTATAAGACAGAAGCTGCGCATCAGGGATACATTGAGCCACATGCCTGTGTTGGACAACTTGGCCAAGATGGAAAAGGGGACATGTGGATCTGTACGCAAGGTCAGTGGTTTATCAGAAAAATGTGCACAGCGGTTCTTGGCCTGGAGGCCTCTCAACTTCGGGTTACACCTTCAGAGATAGGTGGTGGTTTTGGCGGAAAAACTACAATTTTTTCTGAAGCCTTGTCTCTAGCTCTTTCACGAAAAGCAGGTGGGCGGCCAGTAAAATTGGTTATGACGCGATCAGAAGTTTTGCGTGCCACAGGACCAACTGCGTCCGCTTCAATGGACGTTAAAATAGGCATGAAGAAAAACGGAAAAATGACAGCCGCTTCGGCAGTTTTTCGAATGCAAGGTGGAGCTTTCCCAGGAATGGCACCGACCGGCATGGCACTAGAGTGCGCATTTGCTAATTATCAACTTCCTGCTGTACATCACATTGGTTACGACGTGCTTTCTAACCGGCCTAAGTCAGCAGCATATAGAGCGCCAGGGTCTCCTATGGCAGCGTTCGCAGTAGAAAGTCTAGTAGACGAGATGTGCCGTGAATTAAACCTAGATCCAATTGACGTAAGGCTTTTAAACGGATCTAAAGAAGGCACCAAATCAAGTTTTGGGCCAACATTCAGAAAAATAGGACTAATCGAAACTCTTGAAGCTGCGAAATCTCATCCAAATTTGGAAGTAAAGCTTGGCCCTAACCAAGGAAGAGGCATAGCTTCAGGATATTGGATGAACCATGGCGGAGAGACGTCAATTTCTATGGCTTTGGGTGAAGATGGAACGGTTACCTTATCAATAGGCACGCCGGATATTGGAGGCAGCAGAGCATCTATGGCCCTCATGGTCTCCGAAACTCTGGGAATCCCCTATGAAGATGTTCGCGTAAATGTTGTGGAAACTGGTTCTTTGGGTGTCAATGAACCAACTCATGGAAGTCGCGCAACTTTTGCAACTGGAAAAGCTGCGGTTGAAGCATGTAACGAAGCGATTAAAGAAATGTGCCGCCGGGCTGCTGACAAATGGGGTATTGATCCAGAGGCAATCGATTGGTTTGATGGAGCCGCACATCCAGCGGGACCAAATGCTGGTGACTTCCCCCCGATGACGATTAAAGAAATTGGTCGTCGAATGGGACGTACTGGAGGGCCAATCTCCGGTCACCACGCAACCACCTATGGAGGCGCAGGAGAAAGCTTTGGTACGCACGTCGTTGACCTTGAAGTTGATCCAGAAACGGGAAGAGCCACTATACTGCGTTATCTCGTGGTTCAAGACGCGGGTAGAGCTATTCATCCATCCTATGTTGAAGGTCAGTTCCAAGGTGGTGCTGCTCAGGGAATAGGCTGGGCTTTAAACGAAGAATATATCTATGGCGAAGACGGCAGGTTGCAAAATGCCGGGTTTTTAGATTATCGGGTACCTGTCGCCTCAGACCTTCCTATGATAGATACAGTCATTGTTGAAGTGCCAAGCGATAGCCACCCATTTGGTGTGCGTGGCGTCGGGGAGACAGGAATAGCGCCACCACTCCCAGCAATTGCTAACGCAATCGCAGACGCAACTGGAAAACGCCTCCGACATTTGCCAATTTCTCCTCCAAAGGTATTAAAAGCGATCAAGGAAGGTAGCTAATGGCAGAAGTAAATCTGTGGTCAGGTTTGCGCCAATTTACTGACGGAGAGTTGGTAGTTAAAGTAAAAGCAGATACTGTTGGTAAGATGCTCGATGAACTAATTTCTATTTATCCAAACTTGGAACCCATAATAGAAGCGGGTGTTTCGGTTGCGGTTGATGGCGAAATGGTAGCTGGAGCAGACCACACCCCTATTAAGCCAGAAAGTGAAATATTTCTACTTCAGCAATTCAAAGGTGGCTGAGTAAATATTTTGGTAAGGTTTAAATTTTGGGATCTGGGTTTTCCGTATGTCCGTCAATAGCAATTACCTGACCAGATATTCGACTTGCCTGATCTGAGGCTAAAAATAAAGCCATTGATGCAATATCCTCGGCCTTCACAAAAGTCTTAAGCGAGGTGCCCGACTTATAAGCTTCTCTAATAACATCTGGTGTTGTCTTTTTCTTTGCAGCTTCTCTCTCAATTACTCCGTCAATACGAGCACCCTCAACACAGCCTGGGGCA
>Ga0208130_1001167_pt1 | contig 12880 bp, 15 predicted proteins | sample ETNtaG_31_FD_185771 | JGI IMG/M metagenome (GOLD analysis project Ga0208130, IMG submission 185771) | Marine microbial and viral communities from oxygen minimum zone, Eastern Pacific Ocean - ETNP201310SV78 (SPAdes) (version 2) | ecosystem: Environmental > Aquatic > Marine > Oceanic ...
GTATAACCACACGAATATCGTTTAACACAGGACCCATAGCTAGATGTGAAAAGTAAGACTTGTTATAATCTGTCCAAAATCCGCCATGCAAGAAAATCATGCTCGCTTTTGCATAAGGACCAGGGTTAAATATATCCATTTTACAGTCTTTGTTATCACTGTACTCGAAATCAATTTCGGCTTTGCTCTGTTCCAGCATTGAGTTGCGGAAATTTTCAGCATTTTTTTTCCAGTCAGAGATATACTTGTGAGCTCCCGGAACTAATCTAGCACTATTAAATGCTTCATTATAGTTAATCATTCGACCCAGCTACTCCAAGACGGAATTACATCTTACTAAATTGGACACATAAATTCGAAATATATCTTTTTTATAGTTTAATTTGCGAAACGATGCAAAATTAAAGTGGTTAATAGTTTAAAATACAAGTCTTTCTTACTAAAAATAATCTGCCTACTATTATTCAACTAAACAGATAATCTGAACTAACAATTGTTCAGGCATGTTTCGCAGAACTTATCAAAAAAAGCATGCAGATATTCGCCTTAGCTAACACAATTAGTAAATTACTATCTATGAATAAAGCTATAAATATCAATATTATGAATAGTAAATCTAATGCGAAAATGGTGCCCAAGGAGAGACTCGAACTCTCACGATGTTACCATCGGGGGATTTTGAATCCCCTGCGTCTACCATTCCGCCACTTGGGCACAGTTGTTGTCTAATATTAGAATTGAAAAACGTCCAGAGGTAAAGTGTGCTTGACGTTAAATGCATTAAGTGATTGATCAATTTAAACTTAGGAAACCAATGATTAAACGACTCTACAATAAAACAATGACTCTTGCTGATCACCCGCAAGCAATATACTTTTTGGCTATAGTCTCTTTTATTGAAGCATCGTTTTTCCCTATTCCACCAGATGTAATGCTTATCCCAATGGTTTTAATGAATCCGTCCCGGGCTTGGTTCTTTGCTTTAATAGCAACTGTTTTTTCCGTTCTAGGGGGAGTTTTTGGTTACATAATTGGCGCATTTGCATATGAGCAATTTGCACAACCTATTCTATATACACTTGGCAAAGAAGCGGAAATGGCTAATTTCTCCCAAAAATACAACGAGATAGGTTTATGGGCAGTTATCACTGCTGGCGTTTCACCCATACCATTTAAAGTAATTACTATAATGTCAGGTGCTACCAGCCTAAATTTCGTGGTTTTTTTGGGTGCTTCGTTAGTTTCTCGAGGAATTCGATTTTTTATAGTCGCAGGGCTCTTGAATTTCTATGGACATGAAATAAAAAATTTCATTGAGCGATATCTTAACTGGGTTTTCATGCTTTTTGTCATATTACTTATATTTGGCTTTATTGGGTTGAAATTAATATGAACCAAAAAAGGTTTACTTTTATAGCAATCTTGGGGTCAGTGTTATTACTTCTTGGAGCTTTAGCTTTTCAATACCTGGGAGGTCTACCTCCATGTAAGTTGTGCTACTGGCAGCGCTATCCTCATATGCTTGCTATAATTTTTGGTGTCATCTTTTATTACACGTCGATAGGAACAATAGTAGTTATTCCTGCTGTGGCTGCATTTTCAAGCGCAGGAGTTGGCGCATATCACTTCGGAATAGAAAAAGAATTTTGGCCGGGCCCAAATACATGTTCATCCGGTAGTATAAACAACATTTCGACAGATGCTTTGATAGAACAAATTATGTCAGCGCCACTAACAAAATGTGATGAGGTTTTATGGTCATTCCTAAATATTTCTATGGCAGGATGGAACACAATATTTTCAGCTTTTCTGGGGCTATTATGGATAGGCTTATTCTTCAAATTCCACCAAAAAAAATCTACTGACTGAATTTTAAAGGTGCCCAAATCAAGCAGTTGATACGGCTCCAACCAAACCTTTAAAAAAACTTACTCCATCTAAATTCCCGTGAGCTTTTTCTGAAGCCCTTTCAGGGTGCGGCATCATGCCTAAAACTCTTCTGTTACTGGATAAAATACCTGCTATGTTTTTAACTGAGCCATTGGGATTATCACAATAACTAAAAGCAATTAGATCCTGATCTCTCATCTTCTCAATATCAGACACATCAGCATTATAGTTTCCATCGTGATGCGCAATCGGAAGTCTAATAACATTCGAAAGAATATATTTACTTGTAAAGATACTGTTGGTCGTTTCGACATTAAGGTCCACAGTTTTACAAATATACTTCAAGCCAGCATTGCGCAAAAGCGCTCCCGGTAAAAGTCCAGTTTCAGTAAGAATTTGAAAACCATTGCATATCCCAACTATATACCCACCACGCTCAGCATGAGAAATTATAGATTTACATATTGGAGAATTAGCTGCAATTGCCCCAACCCTTAGGTAATCACCAAAAGAGAACCCCCCTGGTATTGCAACAAGATCTATCCCTTTCTCAAGTTCAGAGTCCTTATGCCAAATTTTTGATACTTCAAAGCCAGCCATTTCTAAAGCAATCGCAAGGTCTCTGTCACAGTTAGAGCCCGGGAAAACTATAACAGCAGCTTTCATTATAGGATCTCAATTTCAAAATTTTCGATTACTGTATTAGCTAATAATTTGTTACACATTTTATCCAACTCAGAACGAACTTGACCTTTATCCGATCCATCGATTTCAAGTTCTATTACCTTACCTTGCCGGACACCAGTTACACTCTCAAATCCTATATTGTTTAGCGCATGCTTAATTGCCTCACCTTGTGGATCAAGAACGCCATTTTTTAACATTATTTTTATACGAGCTTTCATTTTACCTACTTAACCAGCCGAGGCTCAGCCACTTTAGAATTAGTGGGCTGAATTACCCCTAATCTCATTGCCACCTCTGAGTACGCATCGGTTAAATTTCCCAAATCTCTCCGAAAAACGTCCTTATCTAACTTTTCTCCTGAATTTATATCCCACAACCTGCAGCTATCGGGACTAATCTCATCGGCAATGACTAATCTCTGAAAATCTGACTCAAAAACTCGGCCTATTTCAATTTTAAAATCAACAAGTCTTATGCCTACTCCATAGAATATTCCAGACATAAAGTCATTTACTCGCAATGCTAAACTAAGAATTTCGTCCATTTCTTGATGAGAGGCCCAGCCAAAAGCAGCTATATGTTCCTCTGATACTAATGGGTCCCCTAAACTATCGTCCTTATAACAGTATTCCACCAAGGGTCGAGATAACTGCCTTCCCTCTTCTAAGCCAAGCCTTTCGCACAGAGTACCGGCAGCAAAATTTCTAACTATAACCTCTAACGGAATAATTTCACATGATGAAATTAATTGTTCTCGCATGTTAAGACGTTTTAGAAAATGTGTGGGTATTCCGATATTATTAAGCCCCATCATGAAAAATTCACTGAGACGATTGTTTAAGACGCCTTTTCCTTCAATTATTTCTTTCTTTTTTGCATTAAATGCTGTCGCATCATCCTTGAAGTACTGCACCAAAGTACCTGGCTCAGGCCCCTCATAAAGAATTTTTGCTTTACCCTCGTAAACTTTAGTACGTCTGGCCATTTTTTAACTTTCATAAAACAAAGGGGCGCTCGCCATGCTCATACTAAAAGAAAAGTATTTCGGCAACCAGTTCAGAAAGTAAAAGTTTATATAATTTTAATTATTGCATAACTTTTCGGCAAATTTTTCATTATATAATTATTAAAATATTTCATTATTTTAGTGAATTTTATGAACTTTATTTATTTTTATATTTGAATTAAACCGCTGTAAAAAAGGTATTACAATGCGATCAAGCTTCACAGAAGCACTCGAACAAAGGGACTGGTTACTGGCGGATGGTGCAATCGGAACTAATCTTTTTGAGATGGGCCTGAGTAACGGAGATGCACCAGAAATATGGAACGAAACCGAACCACAAAAAATTAAGAACCTACATAGAATGTTTGGGGATGCTGGGAGTGAACTGTTTTTGACAAATAGTTTTGGCGCCAACCGGGCAAGACTTAAATTACATAAATTAGAAAAAAAATCGTACAAACTTTCAAAAATTTCTGCGGCACTAGCGAAAGAAGTTGCGAGCGAATTCAAAAATAAAATATTTGTAGCCGGATCAATTGGCCCGACGGGAGAAATACTTTCTCCCATTGGTGATTTAAAATTTGATATAGCGGTAGAGTTTTTTCATGAACAGGCCGAAGGTCTCAAAGCTGGAGGCGCTGATATTATATGGGTAGAAACAATTTCAGCTGCTGAGGAGTTTTACGCTGCAGCTAAAGCGATTGAGTTAATAGGTCTACCTTGGTGCGGGACTATGAGCTTTGACACTGCAGGCAGAACCATGATGGGTATATCTCCGCAAGAATTTGTAAAAATCATAAAAGAGCTGGAGAACCCTCCAATAGCTTTCGGCGCTAACTGCGGCACCGGAGCCGCCGATATAATTAAAACCCTACAAGGCTTTAAAAAGGAAGATTTCGAAATTCCGCTTATCCTGAAAGGAAACGCTGGTGTTCCAAGATTTGAGAATGGTGAATTTTTATATGATGGAACTCCGGAGGTAATGGCTCAATATGCTCTTCTTGCGCGCGATAGTGGTGCAAAAATAATCGGGGGTTGTTGTGGTACCGCATATGAGCACATTCGCGCGATGAAATCAGCCCTGGAGACCACTCCTTTGGGCAATCCACCATCAGATGATTTAATTGTTTCTAAACTTGGAAAATTCTCGGAGAATTTAAACCAAACTATAGGCAAAAATACTAATAGAGCATCATCAAATCGATCGAGACGGAAAAGGCGCTCCACCTAATGATAATTTCAATATTTCGAAATTTTTTACTTAATTCATACTGATATAAGAAAGTATAGAATATTGTCTTAAAAATAGTCGGCTTTGAAGTAATCAATGTCGTAAATTGGAAAGTTCAAACTGACTAAAGAATAGAAAGGTTTAAGTGAACTATAGATTTGCCAATCTTTTATGTAACTTAAGGGAATAGGTATGGACGAAGAAGAAGATATCATTCTAGCTGATTTGGACGATGAGGAATTGGTCCAGCAAATGTTTGATGACCTCTATGACGGTCTTAAAGAAGAGATCGAAGAAGGGGTGAATATTCTTCTCGAACGCAAATGGGAGCCATATCGAATTCTTACTGAGGCTCTTGTCGGTGGGATGACAATTGTAGGTCAAGATTTTAGAGATGGGATATTGTTTGTTCCTGAAGTTTTGCTAGCAGCTAACGCTATGAAAGCAGGAATGACTATACTTAAACCGTTGCTCGCAGAAACCGGAGCCCCTAGGGTCGGTAAAATGGTAATAGGAACTGTGAAGGGTGATATTCACGATATTGGCAAAAACTTAGTCTCAATGATGATGGAAGGCGCTGGCTTTGAAGTTGTAGACTTAGGTATTAATAACCCAGTAGAGAATTATTTGGATGCTTTGGAACAGGAAGCTCCTGACATTTTGGGTATGTCAGCTCTTCTAACCACTACTATGCCGTATATGAAAGTAGTTATTGATACAATGGTAGAACAAGGCATCAGAGAGGATTATATTGTACTGGTTGGCGGAGCTCCATTGAACGAGGAATTCGGAAAAGCTATTGGAGCAGATGCGTACTGCCGAGACGCCGCTGTTGCAGTTGAAACTGCAAAAGAATTTGTTGCTCGAAAGCATAATCAGCTTTCAGCTTAAAGTTAAGTTTCAGTTAAGCAGTTCTTCTGAGCAATATTGGAAGTATTATGGACTTATTGGATGATGATGGTCTCACAAATGGCACTCTAACTTTAAGTAACTCCAGGGATGGCACCTTAGTAGTGGCATGCGGCGCAATAGCCAGGGAGATACTTGCGATTAATGAAATCCTCAGCTGGGATAACATTTCCATTAAATGCCTACCTGCTATATATCATAATCACCCAGAAAAAATCACGCCAGCAGTCATCGACGTGGTAAGAAATAATAAACAAAAATATCAAAAAATCTATGTTGCATACGCTGATTGTGGAACCGGAGGTATGCTTGAGAAAGCGTGCAAAGATCTTGACGTCGAAATGATTCAAGGACCTCATTGTTATTCTTTTTTTGAGGGTAATATCAGCTTTGCAAAAAGATTGAACCCAACTGCTTTCTTCCTAACTGATTTTTTAGCACGGCAATTTGATGCTTTTGTTTGGAGTCCTTTGGGTTTGGACAAACATCCCGAACTTATTGATACTTATTTTGGGAATTACACAAAATTAGTATACTTAGCACAAACTAATGATGAAGTTCTTAAGAAAAAGGCGGCGGAGTGTGCGAGGAAGTTAAATCTTGAATTTGAATATAAACTAACAGGATACGGTGACCTAAAAAATACGTTTATAAAATGGCAAGAAGCTATTGATTAATTAATTCTGCCTCAGCTATTTTTTTAATTCGATCCACCATTGCATTCAAACCATTTGATCTTTGCGAAGATAAATGTTCGGTCAGACCCAATTTACCCAATTCGGTTACTGCATCGACATTTACCACGGTTGCTACTGGAAGCCCATTATACAGCGTTTTTAGCAATGCAATTAGACCGCGTACTATGATGGCATCACTGTCGCCATCAAAATAAAATATATCGTTGTCAATAGTTGGGTGCATCCAAACTTGGCTAGCGCATCCATGAACTTTTGTAGCGTCAACTTTTAAAGCATTGTCGAGCGAAGGCATAGTTTTACCTTTCTCAATAATGTAACGATATCGATCCTCCCAATCGTCTATAAATTCAAAATCCTCGACAATTGCCTTAAACTCTGTTGTCGACATATTTACCCCTTTTTGGCGTTACAATTCTTTGTTTTACAATTGTTAGATTTCCAATAATGATCTATATTTAGATAAAATATTACTAATTTCAAAATTGCAATTATTTCACGATGCCCGTTTATAAACTATATCTCTTGACGTTACTTTTTTGTACCGGCTGTACATCGGTCCCTAATATATTTGACTTATCACCAAAAGAAAAATCTAATCATGTAGATATTAATCCACTTATCCCAAAAGAAAATATAATAACAAGGACAAATCCTAAAAAGTACACAGGAGAATTAATTGAAAAAGTAACAGATGCTGAGCTAACAATTACACAAGCTGATGACTTCATATTATTGGCTTCTGGGGTAATAGAGAGTGCTGTGGCTTACGATCCACGCCTAATTCCAGTTACAACTGAAGAGCCTAATACATTAAAATATTCATTTAAAGCACGCTACGAAGTTAGTAAGAAAAATGAAAATAGCACTATTACCACTGCGATTACCCTGGGCACCAAAAAACTAAAGAACATTGATAAAATATTAATCGAAAGCAAAAACACAATTTTTGAGTTAAAGCTTTAAGCTAAATTTTAAAAGTAGTAATATTTTTACCTTCCAAAATTAAACCAACCTTACCATCGCATAATTCGATAGCTTCTCTACCAAAAATTTTATGTCTCCATCCCGACAAAGCAGGTACTGTTCTGTCACCGGATGCTAAGCTGTCCAAATCAGAACTGTTGGCTATCAATTTTGATGCAACTCCAAGCTCTTCCGATTTTGCCTTCAATAAAACACGCAACATATCAGCTAATGCAGAATTTCCATTTATGGGTTTTTGACCTCTATTAACGTTATTAAGTTGCTCGTCTTTTAGTTCCCCTGCGGTTTTTATGGCTTCCAAAATACCAGAAGCAATTCTGCCCTTACGGGCATCGCGCAACAATAACCTACTGCGACCCAACTCATCTAAAGATTTTGGTTTCAAAGAGGCTAACTCGATTAGAGCATCATCCTTGAATACACGGCTTCTAGGAATATTAGCTCGTTGCGCATAGGATTCTCTGAATTCAGCCAAACTAGCCACAATTCCTAAAAACTTACTCGAATTTGAGCGAGTTTTTATCCTTTTCCAAGCTTCATTTGGACGCGTAATGTAAGTTTCCGGGTTTTCGAGTATGTTTAATTCTTCTTGGACCCATGACCCTCTTTCATTAGCGTTCAATTGGTCTTTCAGATATTCGTAAATGTTACGTAAATGAGTTACGTCCGCCAAAGCATAGCTTTGCTGGTTAGCACTTAGAGGTCTCATAGACCAATCTGTAAATCTCGATGACTTATCCAAATTAACCTTGCAAATTGAGCGAACCAAAGTTTCATAACCAACTTGCTCGCCAAATCCGCAGACCATAGCAGCAAGTTGAGTATCAAAAAGTGGCTTTGGAATTATATTCCTGTTGTGAAAAAAAATCTCAAGATCCTGGCGAGCTGCGTGAAATACTTTTACAATTTCCGTATTCAAAAATAGCTCATAAAGTGGTGATAAATCTAGATTGCCTGCTAACGGATCTATTAGAACAGCACTATTCTTCTGATCACTCGGAATTGCTAATTGGATCAAGCATAGTTTTGGGTAATATGTTCTCTCTCGTAAGAATTCGGTATCTACGGTTATATAATCGAATTTACAAGCAAACGTGCAAAACTTCGACAACTCAGATGTAGTTTTTATTGTATCCATTTTATCTCACATAGTGACCAGGTCAGATCTTCCAAGACAAAATTGCTTTAGCACCCTTGGATACAGAAGATGTTCTTTTTCCAGCACTCTTAATCGGATAGATTCAACAGTATCATGAGGTAATACTGGTACGGTTGCCTGTCCTAGAATTCGACCACAATCCAGTTCAGGGTTTACTTCATGTACAGTACATCCAGTCAATTTCTCACCATTCTCCAATACTCGTTTGTGAGTATTCAATCCTTTATACTTAGGTAACAATGAAGGGTGAATATTTAACATTTTTCCCTTCCAACAATCTACAAAATTGCTTGATAAAACTCGCATGAACCCGGCCAAACAAATTAATTCAATTTTATAATTTTTTAACTCTCTTTGAATCTCTGCCTCAAAATCCAAATCTATGCCACTAGCCTTTTTAGGTTCGATACAAACTGTAGGAATATTAAAATTCTTAGCTTTTGTAAGGCCACTCGCACAAGATTTATTTGACAAAACAAGACTTGGCCAAGCATAGTTTTGTTTGTACATGCTATTCACTAAAGAAACCATATTTGAGCCAGATCCAGATATAAAAATAGCGACTTTTTTCGTCACAAAAGTTCTCCGGAAAATGATACTTCACCCGTGTTATTGACAATGCCAATCTCAAAGACTTGATCATAAAAACTGTTAAGCATTTGTTTGACCAAATCCTTACTTGCAGACGGAATGATAAGCACCATCCCAATACCGCAGTTGAAAGTTTTTAACATTTCCACAGGATCAACTGACCCAGCATTTGCTAACCAATTGAAAACCGGAGGTAAAGTCCAACTATCAAGATTTATTTCTAAACCCAGCCCCGGTTCAAGAATACGTATGATGTTTTCAGTCAATCCACCACCCGTAATGTGAGCCAAACCAAGTATCTGCCCAGTCTCAATGACTTTTAGGCAAGGTTTGGTATATATTTCAGTAGGAGTTAAAAGCTCTAACCCCAAGGAGTTATCAGAAAATGGACTCGGCGACTTGTAATTCAGTCCAGAAATTTCAACTATCTTTCTGACTAGAGAAAAACCATTTGAGTGGATACCGCTAGAAGGTAATCCAATTATCAAATCACCATTTTTTATGGGTTTTGGAAGATGGAAGCCTCTTTCAAAAGCGCCCACCGCAAATCCTGCAAGATCGAAATCTGCGCCCTTGTACATACCAGGCATTTCAGCTGTCTCACCACCAATTAATGCGCAATTAGACATTGAGCACCCTTCAGCAATACCGCTAATTACTTTTGTAGCTTTTTCTAATTCAAGATTACCAGTTGCAAAATAGTCCAGAAAAAATAACGGCTCTGCGCCCTGGCAAATCAGATCATTAACACACATCGCCACTAAATCTATTCCGATAGTATCTAATATTTCTAATTCGATAGCTATCCTCAGCTTTGTTCCAACACCGTCAGTTGCGGAAACTAATATTGGATCGATGAAACCAGCATCTTTTAGGTCGAATAAAGCACCAAATCCACCTAAACCAGAAATAGCGCCAGCCCTCGATGTTTTGCCGACAGCAGGTTTAATATTATCGATAAGTTTATTTCCAGCATCGATGTCTACACCTGACTGAGCATAAGTTAAACCAGTACTATTTGATTTCATAGGTGACACCCTTATTCCACTCACACTCGGCATAAATGCAAACAAGCAAAACTTCAACGCGAAACACTTGACGTCCGCTTCATATGTGATAGCACACCATTATGGAGGGCCTGTAGCTCAGTTGGTTAGAGCAGAGCGCTCATAACGCTTTGGTCGCAGGTTCGAGTCCTGCCGGGCCTACCATTAAGTTAATTGCTTCTTTGCAGCTATTTTGAACTCCGCCCTCAAACCTCCATATTTATCTGATTTGAGCAGCCTCAAGCTGCCACCGTGTGCCTGGGCAATATCTGAAGCAATAGGCAACCCAAGACCAACTCCCATACCTTTATCCTGATTTCTAGCAGGATCTAAGCGACTAAACGGCTTCAGGGCTTCAGGACGCATTTCGGCTGGAATTCCTGGCCCATCATCCTCCACGATAAAATTTATATGCTCATTGTCTATAGTAACCTTTAAATTCGCCAGCGTTCCATAACGAAGTGCATTACCAATTATATTATCCAAGGCTCGCCTTATTAATGATGGACGCATCAAATAGGATCCAGTTGTTATATTATTAGCAACCTGTAGTTTAGCATTAGATCTCTGATAATCATCTTTTAAACTATCAAGTATACTTGAAACCGTTAAAAGCTCAAAATTTGATTGCTCGTTATCTTGTGCTTTGGCAAAAGTTAAAAATTCATCCAACATTAATCTCATCTCCTCCAAGTCACGCTCTAGAGGCTCTTTGTCATCGCTGTCCAGTAGAGAGATCCCGAGCTTCAATCTAGTTAAAGGCGTTCGAAGGTCATGGCTTACACCCGATAAGATCATTGTTCTCTGTTCAATGTGTCTTTCAATTCTATTACGCATTTCCAAAAAAGCGTTTCCAGCTGCCTTGACTTCAATTGCGCCTGATGCGGTATATGGGACCGTCTGACCTCGACCAAAGGCTTCTGCCGCTACGGCCAAGCGAGTTATTGGTCTTAATTGATTTCTTAAATACATGAAGGCAATTAAAGTAAAAAATGCACCAAAAACGACCATATTGACAATTAACTGATGAGGATTTGATGCTGATACACGAGCTCGGTCAAACTGTAGCTGAAAAATCATATCCGCTAACCTTAAAGTAACGGTCACATAATCATCATCGAGTAAATCTACATTCTGCACCCATTTTAGTTTGTACAACTCTCTAATGACAACGATGCCTGATACATCATAAAAACGCTTGCTGTTTGAACCGATAGACTTATCAGGCTCAACAGCTAAAAGTTTCATATTCAAAGCTTCGCTTAGCTCAATAGCGGCATCAATTTCGGCCGCCTCAACCGTAGTTGCTATAAGCTTAATCTGAGATGCTACAGTTCCTGTCATTTGCTCTGTAACACCTTCGAAATGTCTCTTTATAATAACCACAGAAACAATCACCTGCAGAAATATTACAGGAAAAAGCAATATGAATGCTGCTCTCCAGTAAAGCCTCTTAGGCATATATTGTTTGATCCACGTGAACATCAATTCTATGTTTAGCTTATTCTTTTGGATTAAGGAATTTAATATTCATGCAGGGATCACTGGGAAGCAATGTAAATTCAAGCGCCGTAGAATTACAGGATGGGCTGATGCGACTTACAGCGCCAAACCCATCCCCAATGACAAGCACAGGAACAAACACATATATTTTAGGCAGAAAAGAACTGCTAATTATAGACCCAGGGCCAAATTCTGAAGCACACCTGCGTAACATAATGGAAGTTATTCCTAAATATACGAAAGTTACTCATATTTTAATAACCCACTCTCATTTGGATCATAGTGGTCTTGCACCTAAACTATCAAAAATTTTAAACGCACCAACATTGGCATTTGGAACAGCATTAGATGGCCTCTCTAACGATATGAAAAGTATATGTAAAATGGGCTTGACCTCCGAAAAATTTGGAATTGACACTGAATTTGTCCCAGATCACTTTTTGAAAGACGAAGAAAAAATAAGTTCACGTGAGTGGGAAGTAGTAGCTCATCATACGCCCGGCCATCTCTCCAATCATATTTGCTATCAATATTTGGATAAGTTATTCACTGGGGATCATATCATGGAATGGTCCACATCTGTTATTTCTCCGCCAGAAGGAGATGTTTCACAATTTATAAATTCGTGTGAAAAAATATATAATCTTCATTGTGAAAAGTTTTATCCAGGCCACGGACTTCCTGTAGAAAACCCCGGTCAGCGTATTGCTGAGTTAATAGAGCATAGAAAAAAAAGAGAAATCGAAATTCTCAATTTTCTCAAAAATAGGGACGCAACTATTTCTCAAATTACAAAAAATATATATTTTAACATTGATCAAAATTTACTCAGCGTCGCATCAAGAAATGTTAAAGCTCATTTAGTTGATTTAATTATAAAAAAACAAGTGACGGTTGATGACATATCATCCGATACAGCAATGTATTCATTACTTTAAAATTTTTAAAAAAAAATTTCTTACCACTAGACTAGCTAATTAGCTGTTGCTATACGCAGGGAGTGTTCCGGCGTAGCTCAGCGGTAGAGCAGTTGACTGTTAATCAATTGGTCGTTGGTTCGATCCCAACCGCCGGAGCCAAATAAAACCCCTAAGTATCAATTACTTAAGGGTTTTTTTATTACTTATAAAGGAATTGATGGATAGGCATATCAGCCTGTGGGGTCTCACTGGGGTC
>Ga0208130_1001168_pt1 | contig 12878 bp, 14 predicted proteins | sample ETNtaG_31_FD_185771 | JGI IMG/M metagenome (GOLD analysis project Ga0208130, IMG submission 185771) | Marine microbial and viral communities from oxygen minimum zone, Eastern Pacific Ocean - ETNP201310SV78 (SPAdes) (version 2) | ecosystem: Environmental > Aquatic > Marine > Oceanic ...
GATTTAATTTATGCCGGTGCTCAGAAAAATTTAGGTCCTGCAGGAGCAACACTAGTTATTATAAAAAACGATTTATTAGACAATATAAAGAATGATGTTCCTTCAATGTTGAACTACAAGGTACATGCTGATAAAAGCAGCATGTTTAATACCCCACCTGTTTTTTCAGTTTATGTATCTATGCTTAATATGAGATGGTTAAAAAAAATGGGGGGTATTTCTGCCATTGAAGAAAAGAATAGAAAAAAGTCTGAAATGCTATACTCTGAAATTGATTTAAACCCACTATTCAAAGGTCATGCTAATGAAGCTGACAGATCAATGATGAATGCTACTTTCAATTTATGTGATGACAATTTTAAAGATAGTTTTGAATCAATGCTATTGGAGGCAAAAATATCTGCCCTCTCTGGTCACAGAAGTGTAGGTGGATACAGAGCATCTATGTATAACGCAATGGGTATTGATAGCGTAAAAGCTTTAGTTGAAGTTATGAGTGAATTAGAATCTAAAATTTAAAATATGAATGTTTTAGCAAATGATGGGATTAGTCAGGAAGGAGTTGAAAAACTTACTGCTGCAGGCTTTAATACTATTTTAGAATCTGTTGACCAGGCAAATATCATAGATTTTATAAATAAAAATAATATTGAAGTATTATTAGTAAGAAGCGCTACAAAAGTTAGAAAAGATTTGATTGATAGCTGTGAAACTATAAAAATTATTGGAAGAGGTGGTGTTGGAATGGATAATATAGATGTATCCTATGCAAAGGAAAAGGGTATTTATGTAATCAATACCCCTGCAGCATCATCAATCTCCGTGGCTGAACTGGTATTTGCACATTTATTTTCTTGCGTAAGATCACTACACATCTCAAATAGGGAAATGCCTCTTGATGGTGATAAAGAATTTAAAAAACTTAAAAAAAATTATGCAGGAGGATCAGAACTCAAAGGAAAAACATTGGGTGTAGTTGGTTTTGGAAGGATAGGTCAAGAAGTTGCTAAAATTGGTATAGGAGTCGGTATGAATGTAATTTTTTATGATTTAAACAATAAAAAAGCCGAAATTGAAATTAATTTTTTTGATGGAAGTTCAAAGAATTTTGAATTAGAAAGCTCAACTTTTGATAATCTATTAAAAGAATCTGACTTTATTTCATTACATGTGCCGGCACAAAAGGACTATATTATCGGAGATAAAGAATTTTCTTTAATGAAAAATGGCGCAGGGATTATTAACGCAGCGCGTGGCGGCGTTATTGACGAAGAGTCTCTAATTAAATATATTGATAACAAAAATTTATCCTTTGCTGCACTTGATACATTTGAGAATGAACCTACTCCTAGTATTAAGATTTTAATGAATCAAAAAATCTCAATGACTCCGCATATAGGGGCTGCAACAAAAGAAGCACAAAAAAGAATTGGTATCGAACTTGCTCAACAAATAATAGATCTATACAAGAAATAATTGTGATGGATAAACTTAAAAAAAGATGGGGTATTAGTTCAAATTTTCAAATTTTGAAAATATTTATTGTTTTTGGAATTACTGGTTCAACAGCTGCTTGGATTTCTGAACCCCTTTGCAATATTTTTGGAATAACTACTGATAATCTTAACATTATAATTTATTGGTTGGTTAGAATAGTTTTAATTACTATTGTATATCAATTTATATTAGTATTTGTAGCGTTTTTATTTGGAGAATTTAAATTTTTCTGGAAGTTTGTAAGAAAATTTTTGAATATTTTCGGACTAAGATTTTAGTCTATATCAGTTTATCCTTAAAATTCTTTTGAAATTTTTCAACTTTTGGAGTGATAACAATATCACAATAAGGCTGATTTTTATTTAATTCATAATAATTCTCATGGTAATTTTCTGCCTTAAAGAACTCATTAAATTTAATTACTTCAGTTACAATTTTATCTTTAAACAAACTACTACCTTCTAACAACTCAATATAATTTACAATCATTTCTTTTTCAATTAAATTTGAGTAAAACGCAATCGATCTGTAATGTGTTCCAACATCATTCCCTTGTCTATTTAAAGTTGTTGGATCATGTGTTTCAAAGAATACTTTTAGCAAAGATTGAAAGTCGATAACAGTAGTATCGTATGAGATCTCTACTGTTTCAGCATGACCAGTTTTTCCAGAACAAACCTCTTTATATGTAGGGTTTTGAACGTTTCCGCCACAATAGCCAGGTTTTACATCTAACACCCCTTTAAGTCTTTTATATATAGCCTCAGTACACCAAAAACAACCACCTGAAAAATATGCTTTATTGACAACACTCATAAATTAAATTAATATATTATTTTTGATTAATGATTTTAGCCAAAAATATACATAAATTCTACGATAATAACCATATTCTAAAAGGAATTGATATTAATATTAATAAAGGTGAAATCATAAGCTTAGTAGGTGCTTCTGGAGCAGGTAAAACAACTCTTTTACAAATCCTTGGAACTATTGATAGCTATGATAAAAAAGAAAGTTCATCATTATTACTAAATAATCATGATGTGAGTATTATGAGTGATGATGAATTAGCTAGATTTAGAAATCAAGAAATCGGATTTGTTTTTCAATTTCATCAATTACTTCCCGAGTTTACTGCTATTGAAAATATTTGTATTCCTGCATTCATAAATAAAACACCAAAAAAAATAGCTGAAACTAAAGCAAAGGAATTGATGGACTATCTGGGTATAATTAATAAAACAAATAATAAACCTAATGAGCTTTCTGGAGGTGAAAAACAAAGAGTTGCTGTAGCTCGATCTTTGATAAATGAACCAAGTATAATCCTAGCTGATGAACCATCTGGTAATCTTGATACCAGTTCCTCAAATAACCTTCACGATCTTTTTTTGGATTTAAGAAAAGACTTCAACTACACTTTCGTTATAGCAACACATGATTTATCTCTCGCTAAAAAATCGGATAAAATTTTAGAAATTGTCGACGGTAAGATTAAATAAGCCGAAATTTTGGATATTAAAGAATTTTTAAATTTAAAGGCAGAAGAATATAATAATTCTAGTTTTATAAAAGATGATCCAATTCAAATACCTCATTTATTTAACAAAAAAGAAGATATTGAAATTTCAGGCTTCCTAACATCAACAATTTCTTGGGGTAACAGAAAATCTATAATAAACAGTTCAAAAAAAATGATGAAATTAATGGATAATGATCCACATAATTTTATCATAAATCACTCTGAAAAAGATCTAAAAAAACTTTTAAAATTTGTCCACAGAACCTTTAATGGCTATGATTTTATTCAGTTCATTACAAGTCTTAGACATATTTATATGAATTATGGTGGTTTGGAGAAGGTTTTTGCTGAAAATATTAAAAATCAGTCAATGCATAATTCTATTCATCAATTCAAAAAAATTTTTTTTGAAATTCCTCATACCGATAGAACGAAAAAACATGTTTCTGATCCCTTTAAAGGATCTGCATCTAAAAGGATAAATATGTTTTTAAGATGGATGGTTAGAAAAGATAAAAAAGGAGTTGATTTGGGGATATGGAAATCCATTGACCAAAAAAACTTATCATGCCCATTGGATGTACATTCAGGGAATGTAGCAAGAAAATTAGGTCTTATTAACAGAAAACAAAATGACCACAAGGCTGTTTTAGAATTAGATTCAATTCTTAGAACTTTTGATAAAAATGATCCTGTAAAATATGATTTTGCTCTTTTTGGAATAGGTGTATTTGAAAAATTTTAATTTTTAATTTTTAAATTAGATTATATAATCCAACAAAATGAAAAATATTTTACTACTCCTTCTACTCAATACAGCATTTATATTTTCTCAAGATATACATGTCCCAATTGACACAATTGTCAAAACATATCATGAAACAATCATTAAAGGCAAAAAAATAAAATATACTGCTGAAACAGGTATGCAACCTGTTTGGGATAATGATGGTAAACCAATTGCTAGTTTATTTTACACATATTACAAAAGAAATTTATCAAAAGATTCTGAAACCAAAGAGTCTCACAGACCCATTATTATTTCATTCAATGGTGGACCTGGATCGGGTTCTTTGTGGATGCATATTGGGTATACAGGGCCAAGAGTTTTAAAAATAGATGATGAAGGTTTTCCTATTCAACCTTATGGGATGAAGACTAATCCATATTCGATAATTGATACAGCTGACATAGTATTTGTTTGTCCTGTTAATACTGGATATTCGAGAATGATAGCTGATAAAAATGGTGATTATCCCAAGAGAGAAACTTTTTTTGGTATTAATGCAGATATTAAATACTTGGCAACCTGGATAAATACATTTATTTCAAGAAAAAACAGATGGGAATCTCCTAAATATATTATTGGAGAAAGCTATGGGGGAACTAGAGTAATGGGACTTTCATATGAATTACAAAGTCGTCACTGGATGTATTTAAACGGGGTTATTATGGTATCTCCCGCCGATTATAAATTATTTGAAGAAGGTGATGCTGTAAATTCGTCTTTACATCTACCATACTACACTGCTACCGCTTGGTATCACAAATCATTAAACAATGATCTTCAGTCTAAGGATTTAAATGATATTTTACCCGATGCAGAAAGTTTTACGATAAACGAATTGATTCCCGCAATTGCTAAAGGCGGGTTTATATCCGATGAAGAAAAGAATAAAATAGCAGAAAAATACTCTTATTATTCTGGCTTAAGCAAAGAATTTATTTTAAGTCATAATCTTGATGTACCAAATAATACATTCTGGAAAGAATTATTAAGAGATAGAAATGGATTAACTGTAGGTCGTTTAGATTCAAGGTATAGAGGTATTGATAAAAGAGAGGCTGGTTCTAGTCCTGATACAAATATTGAGCTAAACTCTTGGAATCATTCTTTTACTCCAGCAATAAATTACTATGTTAGAAATGAATTAAAGTTTGAAACAGACATTAAATACAATGTTTTTGGACCTGTTCACCCGTGGGATAGAGAAAATGACAATACTCGTGAAAATTTAAGAAAAGCGATGGCTCAAAATCCATTCTTAAAAGTTTTCATACAATCTGGATATTACGATGGTGCAACAAACTATTTTCAAGCAAAATATACCATGTGGCAGGTCGATCCAAGTGGTAAAATGAAAGATAGATTTTATTTTGAGGGATATCGAAGTGGACACATGATGTATTTAAGAGCTGAAGATTTAAAAAAATCTAATGATGATTTAAGAGAGTTTATTAAAAATTCATCTACTAACGGAATGCCTGCAAAATATTAAAAATTCATACTTTAATTTTTATTATTTTTGTTGAAATTTTTTAAATGAATTCACTAATAAAATCAGCTACAATAATTGATAAAAACAGTGAATTTCATAACAAATCCGTTGACATATTAATTAAGAATGGGATAATCTCAGATATTTCTGAGAATATCAAAAATTCCAAGAACTACTCTGAAATTAGTTTTCCGAACTTACATATTTCTAACGGCTGGTTTGATTACAGTGTTTGTTCTGGTGAACCAGGATACGAAGAAAGAGATAATCTACTTAATACTTTAAATGTTGCAGCTAAATCAGGGTTTACATCTGTTGGTTTACAGCCAAATACGTTTCCTGTAACTGAAAAAAGTACTGAGATTGAATATTTAAAAGCAATTGCAAAGAATTCTAATATTGATATATATCCAATTGGTGCTTTAACTAAGAAATCCGACGGAAGTGAATTGGCTGAACTATTTGAAATGAAAAATGCTGGTGCAATAGGATTTGGTGATTACAAAAAATCAATAGTTAATCCCAATATGTTAAAATTGGCACTACTCTATTCAAAAGACTTTAACCTACCTATTTTTTCTTTTCCTCTTAATAAGGAAATATCAAATAATGGGGTTATGAATGAGAGTAAAACTAGTACAATGCTTGGTTTAAAAGGTATCCCAAATATTTCTGAAGAAATTCAAATAATGAGAGATATAAGAATTCTCGAATATACGGGTGGAAATCTACACATTCCCTACATATCTACTGGAAACTCATTAGAATTAATAAAAAAAGCAAAAGATAAAGGGTTAAATATTTCATGTAGCACCTGTATTCATAATTTATTTTTTAATGATAATGAACTAAGCGACTTCAATACTAAATTCAAAGTCCTCCCCCCTCTTAGAACTCAAAATGATGTTGACAAACTAATTGCTGGAGTAAAGAGCGGTTCAATAGATGTTGTAACCAGCGATCACAACCCACTTGATATAGAATTAAAAAATGTTGAATTTGACAACGCTGAATTTGGAACAATTGGACTAGAATCTTTTTTTGGGGCCTTAAATAAAATATTTCCGATAAAAACAACAATCAATATATTAACAAAGGGAAAAAAAATATTTGGAATAGAAGAGACACCTATAAAAATTGGAGCTCAAGCTGATATGAGTTTGTTTAATCCGATTAATAGTTATGTTTTTGATGATAAACACATCTTATCTAATTCTAAAAACTCAATATTTACTGGGTCATCCTTAAAAGGAAAAATTTATGGTACTATTTCAAACGGAAAAATAACTTTAAGTGAATAATATTTCTTTTGATTACTCTATAAAAGAGTCTTTATCTTTTGATAAAAACAGCAAAGTAATTATCATGTTTCATGGATATGGAAGTAATAAAGATGATTTATTTTCATTTGCAAAATTCATGAATCCAGACTTTTTAATTATTTCTATTCAAGCGCCCATACAAATGGACTATAATTCTTATTGTTGGTGGTCTCTTAATTTAACTAATGATATGCAATTACAAATGGATGACAAAGAAGCTAAAAATTCTCTGAATGAATTAAATAGATTCATTATTGAAGATTTATCTATTAAGTATAATTTTGGCTTAAATCAAGTCTATTTGCTGGGCTTTAGTCAAGGCTGCATGATATCTTATGCATTATCAATTAACTTCCCAGAAAATTATAAAAAAGTAGTTGGATTAAGTGGTAAAATTCCACACGAGATAATAAATTTTAATGAAAAATTTGATTACAGTAATCATAATTTCTTTTGCTCACACGGCATCAATGACCAAGTCATTCCAATTGAGATTGGCAGAGAATCTGACAGATGGTTTTCAGAAAAAAACATAAATCACAAGTACTTAGAGTTTGAATCAGCACATGGGATTAATTCTGAAAATTTTGAACAAATGAATCTGTGGTTATTAAAAAATTAATTGCATTCTACCTCTAGACCATCATAAGCCAAAAACACATTTTCAGGCAACTTTTTTTGGACTTCATCATGAAATCCTAATTTATGGCTTAGATGAGTTAAATATGCTCTCTTAGGTTGTATTCTAGAAATAAGGTCTAGTGCATCATTTAAATTTAAATGAGAATAATGCTCTTCTTTTCTTAAAGCATTTATTACCAACAAATCTAAATTATTCAATTTTTTAAATTCGCTTTCAGGAATTGTTTTGACATCTGTAAAATAAGCAGTATTTCCTATTCTGAAACCATAAATTGGTAATTTTCCATGAAAAGCATGCAATAATATTATTTGATTTTCATAAAACATAAAATTGTCGTTAATTTCATTTATTTTGACATTGGGTGTACCTGGAATATTACCTTCGGTTTTAAAGATATATCCAAATCTATTTTTTAAAGCATCTATTACACGAATTCCAGCATATATAGGGATATTGCCCTGACGAAAATAAAAAGGTCTAATATCATCTAAGCCAGAGACATGGTCATTATGCTCATGAGTAAAAAATATTGCATCTACCCTATCACAACCAGAGTTGAGCATTTGAGCTCTAAAATCAGGTCCACAGTCTATGACGATATTTTTATTATTACATTGAATTAAAGCAGATGTTCTTAATCTTTTATCTTTAGGATTATCACTAAGACAAACGGGATGTGTGCTTCCGATTACTGGAATACCTTGTGAAGTACCTGTACCTAAAAAAGTGATTTTCATATATAGAATAATCAAAAATACACTATTTTTTCTTCATCTAGTTAGACTTATTTAATACATTTGTGATAGTAAAAACCTGCCTAATGAATGAGGTGTCTTTAAATGGTGATTCACACATAGAAGCCATTCCTACGATAAAGCAAAAAGCTTTAAGAATTAACCTGAACGAAAATATTTATGGAACTTTTGCTGAAATTGGCGCTGGTCAGGAGACTGTAAGACAATTTTTTAGGGTTGGTGGTGCTTCAGGCACCATTGCTAAAGCTATATCTGCTTATGATAAAAGCTTTAGTGATGATATTTATGGAATTGAAGATGATCAAAGATATGTGACTCAAAATCGTCTAAGAAAGATGCTTAAGCATGAAACATCTTTAATTGAAAAAAGAATTAAAAGAAAAAACCAGCCTAACAAAATGTTTTTTTGTTATGCTAATACAGTTGCTACAGTTGATTTCGCAAAAAAATATAATGGACATGGTTGGGTTGGTATACGATTTCAAATTGACCCAAAGCAAAAATACAATGAAATAATCCTTCATGTTAGGTTTAAAGAAAATACAGCTAGTCAACAACAAGAAACACTTGGTGTTTTAGGAACTAATCTGATTTATAGCGCATTTTATCATTTTAATACACCAAAAAAAATAATTAAATATTTGTATGACCATCTAAATAGTGATCAAATAGAAATTGACACTGTAAACCTATCTGGTCCAATATTTAAAGATGTTGATAATAGAATTCTAAGCCTGGAATTAGTTAAAAACGGAATGACTGATGCTGTTTTGTTTGGGCCTGACGGAAATAATTTATTACCTGCTGCAGCGCTATACAAAAAAAACATATTAGCTCTAAGGGGTAGATTCAGACCTGTTACAAAAGTTAATGAAGAGATGTATTTAAACTCTCTTGAAATGTTCCTAAATGAAAGACATGTAGATAAAAAAGATACCGTAGTGATTTTTGAAATTACTATGGTAGATTTGACAACAGATGGTGAAATAGACGAGAAAGATTTTATGGATAGAGCTAAACTTTTAGGCTCCCTGGGTGAAACTGTTTTAATAACTAATTTTAAGGAATATTATAAGCTTGTTGAATATTTTTCTCTTTACACAAAAAAGAAAATAGGATTAACAATGGGGGTAAATAATCTGGTTAGAATATTTGATCCAAAATATTACACTCATCTAAGTGGTGGTATATTAGAGGCTTTTGGGAAATTATTTTTCAAAAATATGAAGATTTATCTTTATCCTGAACTTAACGATAAAGAAGAAATCGTTAACAGTGATAATTTAAAAGTTCACCCGAGAATGAAGGAGCTTTATAAGTTTTTAAAATTCAATGGTAAAGTTGTTGACCTAGACAAATATAATTTGAATTCACTCAAGATATATTCACACGAGGTACTAGCAAAAATCAAAGAAAATTCAAAAGGATGGGAATCTCTTCTCCCAAAAGCTGTAGCTTCAAAAATTAAGAAATTTAAATTTTTCGGTTATAATAAATAACTATATTAATCTAGAATTTGAGCCGTGTGCTCTTTGGTTTTAACCTTTTCAATTATTTGTTCAATTTTTCCGGATTCATCAATTATAATTGTTTTTCTTATGATTCCCATATATTCCTTTCCGTACATTTTTTTTTGTCCCCACGCCCCGTAAGATGAAATTATTTTTTTGTCCTCATCGCAAAGTAAACTATATTCAAAACTAAACTTATCACTAAAGTTTTTCTGAGCTTTTTCACTATCTGCTGAAACCCCTATAATCTCATAACCTTCAGATTTGAATCTGTTATAATTATCGTTTAAATTACATGCTTCAGCTGTACATCCGGGAGTGTTAGCTTTTGGGTAGAAAAAGAGAACAACTTTTTTTCCAATCATATCAGATAAATTGACTGTATTACCGTGTTGGTTTTTACAGCTAAAATCTGGGGCATTATCCCCTACTTTTAAAATATTCATAATTACTATATTTGACTGTAAAAATAATATATTTTGGATAAAAAAAATAAGGTTAAATACTTAATAAAGGAACTTGAAAATTTATTTCCCGAAGTTCCTATACCATTAAATCACAAGGACCCCTATACTTTGCTTATTGCTGTTTTATTGTCTGCGCAATGCACAGATGAAAGAGTAAATCAAATAACACCTAATTTATTTAAAAAAGCAGACAATCCTTATGATATGATTAATCTATCAATCGAAGAAATTAAAGAAATTATTAGACCTTGTGGCCTTTCTCCAATGAAGAGCAAAGGGATTTATGGCTTAAGCAAAATTATTATTGAAAAACATAACGGTCTTGTGCCTAAAACTTTTGAAGATCTAGAAGAGTTACCAGGAGTTGGACACAAAACTGCAAGTGTTGTAATGTCTCAGGCTTTTGGATTTCCTGCATTTCCAGTTGATACTCATATTCACAGATTAATGTACAGATGGGGATTAAGCAATGGATCCAATGTAAAGCAAACAGAAAAAGACGCAAAAAGAATATTTCCTCAGGAAAATTGGAATAAACTTCATTTGCAGATTATATTTTATGCAAGACAATATTCTCCTGCAAGAGGATGGGACATTAATAGGGATATTATTACCAAGAAAATAGGCAGAAAATCTATTTTAAATAAATTAGTTTAAATCAAAGATAAAATTGCCGAAAGCTGTTTTTTTAACTTTTATTGACTTTGAATAATTTAAAATAAAATTAATAGTTTTTCTTTTTGGCTCAAGAGAAGTTTTCTCTTGAAAAAAGTAGTTTTTTTCCATTCATTATTTTTTGAAATAACGAAAAAAAAAACAGAATATTATATTAGCTAGTTAAAATTATATTTTTCTTCTTAATTATATTCCTAAGATTAATTAATGCGTACCTCATTCTACCAAGTGAGGTATTAATACTCACTCCAGTTTTTTCTGATATTTCTTTAAAGCTTAGATCATTGTAATATCTATAAATCAATACTTCTTTTTGATCATCTGGTAAAAATTCAATAATTTTTTTTACCTCTGCAAGGATTTGATCCTTAATCATTTTGTTTTCAATATCAATGTCTGTATTTTTTAACACTGAAAAAATATCAAAATCATGTGAATTTTCAAATTTTGGTATTCTTGAATTTTTTCTAAAGTGATCTATGACCAAATTATGTGCAATACGCATTACCCAAGAAATAAATTTACCCTCTTCATTATAATTCCCTAATTTTAATGTTCTTATTACTTTGATAAAAGTATCTTGAAAAATATCTTCTGTTAAATCTCTATCATAAACTTTAGAATAAATGAAAGAATAAATCCTTTGTTTGTGACGATTGATAAGAATCTCTAACGATTTTTCGTGTCCTGAAATATATCTCGACACTAATATAGAATCTGCAATTATTGGTTTTTTCATAACATTACTTATTAATTAAAACTGCGTTTTATTAAGAATTTTAAGAGTAATGTTATTCTATAGGCATGAAATTTATATCTCAAATATACATTTTAATTTAATATTATTCAAAAGAGTTGAATTTTCATATTTACAATAGCAGACTTTAGCATTATATTTGTTGTTTTCTTAAAAATGGACTTATCAAAGCTTAAAAAGGATTATATAAGGTTAAAAGGTGCTAAGATGCACAACCTCAAAAACATTGATTTAGAAATACCAAAAAAAGAATTTATTGTAATAACTGGTGTTTCTGGTAGTGGTAAATCCTCACTTGCTTTTGACACAATCTATGCTGAGGGTCAAAGAAGATATGTGGAAAGCCTCTCAAGTTATGCTAGACAATTTTTGGATAGAATTGAAAAACCTAAGATAGACAAGATTACAGGTTTATGCCCAGCAATAGCTTTGGAACAAAAAATTTCATCCTCAAATCCAAGGTCAACTGTAGGAACAAAAACGGAGATATATGATTATTTAAAGCTATTATTTTCGAGATTTGGAAAAATCTTCTCGCCCATTTCTGGAAAAGAGGTAAAAAAAGATTCAATCTCTGAAATAATTGATGAAATAAAAAAACAATCTAAAGGAGATAAGATTTTAATTCTTTCAGAATTAAATAATATTGATAAAAATAATTTTCAACCAAAAATAAAATCCTTAATTAATCAAGGATATAGCAGGATTTATCACAATAATGAAATAGTCAAACTGAATGAAATTAAAGTTAATAAGATCATAAATTTCAACGACTTATTTCTTGTTATTGATCGAATTATATGTAATGATTCAGAAGAGTTTTTAAAAAGAGTTGCAGATTCTCTTGAAACGGCGATTTTTGAGGGAAAAGGAAAATGTATTATTAATAATATAACAAAGAAAAAGGAGTAATTAATATGAACAATTTAAGAAAAATCGGATTATCAGCCCTAGCTGGTTCTCTTGCGACTTTTTCTGTAAATGCTGCTGATGTATCAGTATCAGGTGGCGCTTCAATTTCATTTGACGACACTAACAGAGGAAAAGGCGACAGAGGAAATGGCTTTTACATGGGCGATAGTCTTGGATTTAACATGAGTGGTGAAACAGAAAACGGAATTGGTGTTGCTGTTTACTACGAAATTGATGGTGGTGCATTAGATGACTACAACTTGAAACTATCAGGTGACTTCGGAACATTAACTTTCGATGGTCATGGTGGTTCGTCTGCATTCGGTGCAATCGATGATAAAACGCCAAACGCTTATGAAGAGTCATGGGACATCATTGATACAGATGGAACTTCAACTTCTGGAAGTCCATTAGTAATTAATGGTGGTGGTGGAAATAACATGTTTATTTACACTTCTCCAAGCATGGGTGGAGCAACTTTCCAAGCTGCTTACCAAAACCATGGTGGAGCTGATGGTGCTGAGTCTTACATGGA
>Ga0208130_1001172_pt1 | contig 12859 bp, 10 predicted proteins | sample ETNtaG_31_FD_185771 | JGI IMG/M metagenome (GOLD analysis project Ga0208130, IMG submission 185771) | Marine microbial and viral communities from oxygen minimum zone, Eastern Pacific Ocean - ETNP201310SV78 (SPAdes) (version 2) | ecosystem: Environmental > Aquatic > Marine > Oceanic ...
GAGAGTTCATCTGTTGGACTTAACAAATGGAATGAATATGTGAAATCATTTGGATTTGGAAATTACTTAGGTTATGATCATCCAACAGGGAAACCTGGGTTTATTCCAAGTTCGGACTATTATAACAGATGGTATAATAATTCATGGAGAGCAGTAACAACAATATCAAATTCCATAGGACAAGGAGAAATATTAACAACACCTATTCAGCTTGCAAACTTTGCTGCTACTATAGCAAACAGAGGATGGTATATTACACCTCATTTTGTCAAAGAGATTGAGAATGATTCTATTAATATTAATTATAGAGAAAAAAAGAAAACACTAATTGAATCCAAATATTTTGAGCCAATTATTGATGGTATGGTAGATGTAGTTGAAAGGGGAACTGCAACAAATTCAAAAATAAATCAAATTAAAATTGCTGGTAAAACTGGAACAGCTGAAAATTTCATTAAGATTGATGGAGTAAAAAAACAACTTACAGATCATTCAATATTTATAGGTTTTGCACCTGCTGATGACCCAAAAATTGCTATTTGTGTATTTATTGAAAATGGATATTGGGGTTCAAGATGGGCGGCTCCTATATCTAGTTTGATGATTGAAAAATTTATTAATGATAAAATTGAAAGAAGATGGTTAGAAAAATATATTATTGATGGCAATTTAATTTCTGAATACTTAAAACCATACACTAAAAAGAACTTTAAAATAAATGAATAGTATAAAAAACTATGATATCGTCTCTTGTTTATTGGTTCTTTCTTTGATGATTATTGGATTAGTTAATATTTATTCAAGCACATATTTTAATGAAATGAATTTTTTCTCATTAGACAATTTTTTTGGTAAACAATTATTCTTTTTTTCCATATGTATTTTTACATTCTTTTTGTGTATGATTCCAGATATAAAAATATATTTCAAATACGGAAGCATTATATACTTATTGATGGTTTTTTTACTAATAGGTGTACTGTTTTTTGGAAATGAAGTTAATGGATCTAGATCATGGTTTTCAATTGCTGGATTTAGTTTTCAGCCATCTGAATTTATGAAGCCTGTTACAGCTTTAGCGCTTGCTAAATTTTTGAGTAATATTCACTCTGACATAAAAAAATTAAGTATACAATTTTATAGTTTCTTAATAATTTCAATTCCTTTAATATTAATTGTACTACAGCCTGATCCTGGAACAGCACTAATATTTTTAGGATTTTACTTGGTTTTACACATAGTAGGATTACCATCCATATATATGAATATTTTTACTGCATCAATTTTTCTTTTTCTACTTACAATATTATTTGGAAAAACTAATATGTTAATTTTTTTAAGTGGATTATTCTCTTTATTCTTTGTTTATAAATTATACAATGCTCTTTCAAAAACTAGACTAGTATATTATGCGATAAGTTCTATAGTTTTTATTCTTTGTGTTGATTTTATTTTTAATAATATTTTTGAACAAAGACATAGAGATAGATTTAACGTTGTACTTGGTTTAGACGATGATTTAAAAGGGATTGGTTACAATACAAATCAATCTCAACTTGCATTTAAATCAGGGGGAATCTTAGGAGAGGGATTTTTGAAAGGTTCACAAACAAAGGGCGATTTCATCCCAGAACAACATAGTGATTATATTTTTGCTACAATCGGCGAAGAGTGGGGGTTTTTAGGATCATTAGTTACTATTATAATTTTTAGTTTGCTTTTACTAAGGATAATTGAAAGAACTTCAACTCAAAGAAATCTTTTTCATAAAATTTATTCCTATTGTGTTATAACATTAATATTATTTCACTTTGCAGTAAATATTTCTATGGTGATAGGTATATTTCCAAGTGTAGGAATTCCCTTGCCATTTATAAGTTACGGTGGATCAAGTATGTTAGCGTTTACAATACTTTTTGCAGGTTATATAAAAATAGATTCCAATAAGAAGGAAAGATGGTAATTAAACTTTTTTATCAGAATAATAATTAGATAAAAACATAAAGCTAGAAACCAAAAAAACTAAACATAACGCTGGAATTAGTGCAAGATAGGCATTACCCAAAATTATATATTGATAATTTTCTTTTATCATATATCCCCAACTAGGTAGCGGTGGTTGGGTACCAATCCCAAGAAAGCTTAAACCACTTTCAAGTAATATACTAGATGCGAAATTGGCAGCAGCAATAATCAAAATTGGTCCAATAATGTTCGGTAAAATGTGGTATACGATAATATAAAAATTATTAAAACCTAAAATTTTAGATGCGGATATATAATCTTTATTTTTCTCAGAGATTACTTTGCCCCTAACCAATCTAGCAACATCAACCCAAACTGAAAATCCAATAGCTATATATACTTGCCAAAAACCCTTACCAAGGGATAGAGAAAAGGCTATTACTAGCAATAATGTAGGGATAGACCAAAAAACGTTGATTACATAAACTATAATTTTATCTAAAAAACCACCAAAATAACCTCCAATTGAGCCAAATAATAGACCAATAAACGTTGAAATTAAAACAGCCATTATACCGATTGAAAGAGATACTCGAGTTCCTAATAAAACTCTACTAAACAGATCACGACCGTAAAGATCAGTGCCAAATAAAAATATTTTTTCATTTATGTAACCTTTAGAAACTAAATCTTGAATATTATGTACATTATTTTGTACATTATTACCCTCTTTTTTAAATATTGAAAGAGGTAATGACTTAATTTCCTCAAATTCATTAAACTTATTATAAATAGAAAAAATAATAGAATCATTTGAAAACCTGTAATCATTTATTGCATACTGTACAATTGGTTCTTCTAAGCCCAAAAAATATGATTTTAAATTTCTTTTTTCAAAACTTGGGAGGGATAATATTTTAACTGTAAAACCTGGCTTCATTGACTGAATGTTAAGATTCATGCTATTTGCATTGGCACTTTTGTCAGGGATTATGAAAAAAGAAAAGATTGAAATAAATACGCAAATAAAAATAAATGATAGGGATAAATAATAAGGGATATTATTGAAGGATTTAAAACCTGATTTCTTAAACGGAATCACTTTAACAGTTTGTCATTATTTGCAAGAATAATATTCTTATCTAATAAAGATAACATTTCTAGGGCTTTAACACCTTCTTCGAGATAAAGGTCTTTTGTTAAGTTTCTATGCCATCTATTTCTACTGCTTAGAAGCTCTTTGTTTGACATTATGTATTGTTTTTCTGTTTTTAAGAGCTTGAAATTTAAAGTGTTTTCGTACTTATTTAAACTTTCAAATCTTTTATTTTTTTCTCTTTGTTTAGTCAAAAAGCTGTTATATGAATTAAAGTTTAATGAGATAGTTTTATTCGATTGTTGATCTTTAAGCCATTGTGCTCTATCATTTATTAGTGAATAATAATCATCATTATCTATTCTACTCTGATTCTCTGAAGATATTTTATTTAAATGATCTCTTTTTGCCCACTTGTCAAAGTTTGCAGGGGTTATTTTGTCCCATTGTAAAGGATTTTTTTCATCTTTTTCTCCATTGAAAATATACTTATATGAATCAGGAATGACTATATCACTTTTGACACCTTCAAGCTGAACAGATTCTCCATTTATTCTATAAAACTTATCGGTGGTTATTTTTAAAGCTCCTAAATCATAAGAGGAGTTAGAGATAAATCGATTTAAATCAATGACATTTTGAACTGTTCCCTTGCCAAAAGATTTTTCATTACCAATGATTACTGCACGATTATAATCCTGTAACGCACCAGCCAGGATTTCAGATGCTGATGCTGACATTTTATTCATCAATATGACCAAAGGACCGTCCCATACAACTTGAGGATCTTTATCATATAATATTTGTTTTCTGTTTCCTGTAGATTTAACCTGAACTATTGGACCTCTTTCAATAAATAGACCCGTCATGTCAACTACTGTTTGCAAAGCTCCACCTCCATTATTTCTCAAATCTAGTATAAGACCACTAATACCATTATTTTTTAACTTGATTATTTCGTTCTTAACGTCATTAGCTGAATTTCTACTTTTTCTATCAGAAAAATCAATATAAAATTTGGGAAGACTTATATATCCGTAATTTTTATCACCCTTATTAATTAGTGTTGATTTAGCATACAACTCCTCCAGTTCTACAACACCTCGTTTAATTAAAACATCTTTTATTTCACCTGAAATTTTTTTGACTGTTAATGTAACAAATGAATCTGCTGGGCCTTTTATTAATTTTATAGCATCGTCAAGCTTCATTCCAATTATATTAACTGGATCTTGGTTTTCCTGAGCAACCTTTAAAATTATATCACCAACATCAAGTAATTTATCTTTCCATATTGGTCCACCAACAATGATATCCACTATCTTAACTGTTCCTTCAGTTTTTTGTAGCCTGGCTCCTATTCCATCAAATTTACCAGAGATATTGGTGTCAAACCTATCCTTGTCTTCAGGATTAAAATACACCGTGTGTGGATCTAATTGATTTAAAAATGCATTAATATAGTTTGCAAACCAATCATCCCTATCCATCTCTTCAACATAATCGAAAAAATCATCAGTATTTTTTTTAATCAGACTCATAGACTCATTTCTAGTTTTATCATCAATTACTTTAATAGAATCTCCAAGCTTTAAACTAATTATATCGAGCGTAGAATACTTAAGTTGTTTTCTCCATCTATTTTTAATCTCATTACTATTTCTAGCATAAGATTTATTTTCAAAGTCTAAGTTTATATCTTCATTTGATGAAAAATCAAAACTATTATTCATAATCTCTTCATAATAATTCTTTACTTCATTTATTCTTTTCCTTGAAGTTTCGTAAACTAAATTAAAAAACGTTAAATCTTGATCTTTTAGTTGGTCATCAAGTTTAAACTTATATTTTTCAAATTGTCTTATATCTGATTGTAGAAAAAACCTTTTTTGTGCATCGAGTTGCTCTAAATAAGTATTGTAAATTTTCTCAGAAATGTCATCATTTATATCTAATGTACTGTAATGACCTTTTTCAACTACATACTTTACCACTTCAATTAATAGCTTTTCCTTATTTGGATCAGAAAATTTATCTTCAGAAAAAGAGAATCCAAATAAGATTATTGCTACGATTACTACAATATGTAAAAAATTAAATTTCATCAAGAACTTATAAAAATAAATAAATTTAAATATTAGAATTAGTGTTTTGTATAAAAGTATATTGAATTAGTTACTTTTGTCCAATAACTATACCAAGAATGGCTGATAAACCTTTAATTTTAGTTACAAATGATGATGGTATAACTGCTCCTGGAATTAGAACATTAATTTCAGTAATGAATGAAATTGGAGACGTTGTAGTTGTAGCGCCTGACAGTCCTCAATCTGCCATGGGACATGCCATAACAATAAATTCAACATTACAATGTCATAAAATAAAAATCGATGATGGACCTCAAATAGAATATTCTTGCTCCGGTACTCCTGCTGATTGTGTTAAACTAGGAATTAATGAGATTCTTCAAAAAAAGCCTGATTTGTGTGTGTCTGGCATCAACCATGGCTCAAATGCATCAATTAATGTAATCTATTCTGGAACTATGAGTGCAGCAATTGAAGCTAGCATTGAAGGAGTTCCTGCTATTGGCTTTTCATTACTTGACTATAGTTGGAAAGCAAATTTTGAAAGGATTAAAGATATTGCCAAGAAAATAACCATCAAAGCCTTATCTCAGGGCATACCATCAGGAACTGCATTGAATGTGAATATTCCTAATTTGGAAAAGAAAGAAATAAAAGGAATAAAAGTTTGTAATCAAGCAAATGCTTATTGGATTGAAAAATTTGATAAAAGAACCAACCCACAAGGTAGAGAATACTATTGGTTGACAGGTGAATTTATTAATAATGATAAGTCAACTGAATCTGATGAATGGGCTTTGAAAAATGGTTTTGTTTCTGTTGTACCTGTTAAGTTTGATTTGACCAACTATGAGGTAATTGATAAAATTAAATCCTGGAATCTTTAATATGAAGTATTATATTATTGCTGGAGAACCCTCAGGTGATATATATGGTTCAAGGCTTATCAAAGAAATTTTACAACAAAATCCAAAAGCAAAGATAAGATGTTGGGGAGGTGACCTTATGAAAAATTCTGGTGGTGAATTAGTAATGCATTACAAAGACCTGGCATTTATGGGTTTCCTTGAAGTCCTAAAAAATATTTTTAAAATTTTAAAAAATTTAAGTTTTTGCAAGAAAGATATATTAAAATTTAAACCTGATAAATTAATTTTTATTGATTATCCTGGGTTTAACCTTAGAATTGCCAAATGGGCAAAGAAGAAAAGCTTTAACAACTATTTTTACATTAGTCCTCAAATTTGGGCCTGGAAAGAAAATCGTGTAAAATCAATAAAGAGATATATTAATCAGATGTATGTGATCCTACCATTTGAGAAAGAATTTTATGAAAAAAAACATAATTACAATGTTCAATATTTTGGACATCCTTTAGTAAACATAATTGATGAGTCTCTTAAATCCTTTAATAAAAAAAATAATAAAAAACCGATAATTGCGATTCTTCCTGGAAGCAGAAAGCAAGAAATTAATTTGATATTGGACAAAATACTAGATATTACGAATGATTTTGAAGAATATGAATTTGTTGTAGCTGGTCTAAATCATATTAAAAAGGAAACATACAATAAGGTAATTAAAAATAAAAATATTAGAGTTGTATTCAATCAGACTTACGAGTTATTAAACAACTCAAAAGCTGCAATAGTGACAAGTGGAACAGCAACTTTAGAAACGGCACTTATCGGTACACCACAAATTGTTTGTTACGTTACCAATTCATTCAATATGTTTCTAGCTAGATTGTTTGTCAAAATAAATTTTATTTCATTAGTGAACTTAATATTAAATAAAGAAACAGTAAAGGAATTAATTCAATCGGATGTTAATGCAAAAAATATTAAAAGTGAATTAAAGCAAATTCTCACGGAAAAAGAAATATCAATAAAAAAAGATTATAAAAATTTAAAAAAATTATTGAGGGGAGAAAATATTGAAAGTAAGATAGTTAACCATATTAATAATAATTAACACACAACGTTTATAATTTTTTTTGGGACAAAAATTATTTTTTTTATTGATTTACCGTCTAAATATTTATTCGTTAGTTCATGGTTATTAACCACACTTTCAACTTCTTTTAATTCTATATTGCTTTGTAAGCTAATTCTAAAACGCAGCTTTCCATTGAACGAAACAGGATATTCAATAACTGACTCCTCCAAAAACTTTTCATCAAATTCTGGATATTTTTCATATGAAATGGATTTATCATTACCAAGAAGTGACCAAATTTCCTCACAAATATGAGGGGCAAATGGTGAGAGCAAAATACATAAATTAGATAGTATATTTCTGGAATTACAACCTATTGAAGATAGCTCATTAATACAAATCATAAATGCGCTTACAGATGTGTTAAATGAAAATTTATCAATATCATTAACAACCTTTTTTACAGTTTTGTGATAAATTTTTAAAGCTTCATCGCTGGGTTGATCATCACTAACATAAAATTTTTCATTTATATGAAACAAATTCCAAAACTTGTTCAAAAAAGAAAATACGCCTGAAATTCCAGCTGTATTCCATGGCTTAGACTGATCTATTGGCCCAAGAAACATCTCATACATTCTTAAAGTATCAGCTCCATACCTTTTACAAATATCATCAGGACTAATTACATTATATCTAGATTTAGACATTTTTTCAATATCTCTTGAAACATAAAATGATTCGCCTTTTATAAAATTTACACCATTAAATTCTGGATTGTTTTGTTTTAATCTCTCAATATTTAATCTATTTTTTTCATCTACAAATGATATATCAACATGAATTTTTTGTGTCTTTTCATCCTTGATCATATCAAATGAAATGAAATCATTAGTATTTTTTATTCTATGAGCAAAAGCACTATTTCCTAAAATCATTCCTTGATTAACAAGTTTTTTAAATGGTTCAGTACTGCTAACATAATCCAAGTCAAATAGAACTTTATGCCAAAATCTTGCATATAGCAAATGAAGAACGGCATGTTCTGCACCTCCAATATACAGATCAACTGGCATCCAATATTTAATGAGATCTTTATTTGCAAACTCGTTATTATTTTCAGGATCAATAAATCTTAAAAAATACCAACATGATCCAGCCCATTGTGGCATTGTATTCGTTTCTCTTTTATAATTCTTGCCATTAATTGAAATATTGACCCAATCTTTATTCCTTGCCAAGGGCGACAAACCGTCATTTGTAGGTAAATAACTTTCAACTTCTGGTAATTCAAGAGGCAACTCATCAAATTCAAGAGCTTTCTTTTTATTTCCATCGTAAATTATTGGAATTGGCTCACCCCAATATCTTTGACGTGTAAAAATCCAATCTCTTAATTTATAATTAGTGGTTTTATTCCCTTTATTTTCATTTTCTAATTTTTCAACTACAATCGATTTGAATTTTATGTTATCAATTCCGTCATATTCTCCACAATTAATCATGGAACCATTACCAGTATAACACTCATCACTATTGCCATCATTAATTACTTTAATTATTTTAAGATTAAATTTTTTTGCAAACTCATTATCTCTTTCATCATGTGCAGGCACTGCCATTATAGCGCCAGTACCGTAAGAAAAAAGAACATAATCGGATATCCATACAGGGATTTTTTCGTTTGAAATAGGATTTAATGCAAAAGCTCCAGTGAAAACACCTGTTTTATTTTTTTCGTTTTCTTGCCTCTCTAAATCACTTTTTTTTGAAGCCTGTTCAACATAATCACTTATTGATTTTCTATATTCATCTGTGGTTATATGATTTATCAAAGGATGTTCAGGTGCTAATACTAAATATGTTGCACCAAAAATTGTATCTGGCCTAGTTGTAAATACCTCAATAGAATTATTATTATCAATTGAAAACTTTATTTCAGCTCCCTCAGACTTTCCAATCCAGTTTTGTTGAGATAATTTTATAGATTCAGGCCAGTCCAATTCGGATAAATCATCAAGTAATCTATCTGCATAATCTGTTATTCTCATGACCCATTGTTTCATTGGTCTTTTAACGACAGGAAATCCTCCTCTTTCACTTAAACCACCTATAACCTCTTCATTAGCAAGTACAGTTCCCAATTCCTCACACCAATTAACATCTATTGTGTCAACATACGCTAACCTTTTAGAATCTATAAAAGACTCTTTTTCTTCGTCATTCAGGTTTTTTGGAATTTTTAATTTTTCTATGGGTTGAGCTTTATTAAGCTGCTGATCATAATAACTGTTGAATAATTTTAAAAAAATCCACTGAGTCCAACGATAATAACTACTATCGCTTGTTTTAATTTCTCTATCCCAATCAAATGATAAACCTAATTTATCCAATTGATTTTTAAATCTGACAACATTTTCTTCTGTTGTTTTTTTGGGGTGTTTTCCTGTTTTGACAGCATATTGCTCAGCAGGTAGTCCAAATGAATCAAAACCCATTGGATGAAGGACATTAAAGCCTTTACTTCTTTTGAATCTAGAAACTATGTCAGATGCTATATAACCTAGAGGATGACCAACATGAAGTCCAGAACCAGATGGATATGGAAACATATCTAAAACGTAATATTTAGGTTTTTCAGAATTATTATCAGCTTTAAAAGTTTTATTGTCTAGCCAATACTTCTGCCATTTTTCTTCTATTTCGATAAAATTGTAAGACATTTTGAACTAAAAAAACAAAAATAATGTTTTAAAGCTAAAACAATAAAAGTTCATATAAATTAAATAGCTTTATTATTTTTACAAACAATAAAGATTATCTTTTGTCATCATCAAGCTCAAACAGAATTTTTTCAAACTATTTTTTGGTTGTTATTAGTATTTCAACTGTTTTATTTTTCTTATCATCATTTGTGTTTTTTGTTCTTAATAGCAATAAAATTGTTGATGACTTTAAAGAAAAAATTCCAGTTGTGGTTTTCTTTAAAGATGAGGCCAGTAAAATAGAGCTATCTCAATTTGAAAAAAAACTGAGTATTGATGATGGAATAAAGGAATTTGTATATACTTCTAAAGATGATGCAGCTGTAAAATTCAGCTCTGAGATTGGTGAAAATTTTGTTGAATATTTAGGTTATAATCCATTACTCAATTCAATAGATATTTACTTTTATGCAAACAAGGTTGAAACATCTTATATAAATGATGTAGTTAAAATATTTGAAAAAGAAGATTTTGTTTACGAAGTTTCCTATGATGCTCCGCTTATTTTTTTAATTAATGACAATTTTAAAAAAGTTAAAGACTGGGTATTGGTATTGGCTATATTTTTCGTTTTTATATCAATATTATTAATAAACAACACCATAAGACTTTCAATCTACTCAAAAAGGATGACAATCAAAACAATGCAACTTGTTGGCGCAACAAAATATTTTATAAAAAGACCTTTCATATTAACACAAATTAAGTTAGGTTTTTTAAGTGCAATTATTTCATCAGCTTTTTTTGTATCACTTATAATTTATTTCAATTTAAATTATTTTAATATTGATATATATATTATCCAAAACTCAATGATAATATCTGTTGTAACATCCTTTATCCTTAGTTTTATTATTTCATTTATTTCAACAAACTTCATAACAACTAGGTTCCTTAACTCAAAAATTGATAAATTATACTAATGGAAAAAAAGAAATTATTATTTGGTAAAAGAAACTATAAATTCATGTTAATAGGAATTTTTTTTATTGCCCTTGGTTTTATTCTAATGTCTGGAGGAGGTAGTGAGGATCCAAATATTTTTAATGAAGAAATATATAGTTTTAGGAGAATTAGACTAGCTCCAATGCTAGTTATCTTAGGCTTTATAATTGAGGTTTATGCCATTCTAACAAAACCAGAGTAAATTGGAAATTATTAAATCTTTCATACTTGGTATAGTTCAGGGATTAACAGAATTTTTACCTGTATCGTCTAGTGGTCATATCGAAATTTTTAAAGAAATTTTAAATTTTTCTTTTGATTCTAATAATGGTTTATTCTTTACACTTATACTGCATTTGGCAACCGCTATGAGCACCATAATTTATTTTTGGGATGATGTAAAAAAGATATTAAGTAGTTTGTTAAAATTTAAAAAAGATGAAAATTTCAACTTTTCTTTAATGATAATTGTTTCAATGATACCAGCAGGTTTAGTTGGGTTTTTCTATGAAGACAAAATAAACCAATTATTTAACGGTAACTTAATTTTAGTTGGATCAATGCTAATTGTCACATCATTGTTATTATTTATATCTGACAAAATGAATGATTTGAATAAAAAAATTAGCACAAAGAATGCGATTATAATTGGTATCGCACAGGCTTTTGCAATATTACCTGGAATATCTAGAAGTGGATCAACAATTGCAACATCATTATTTTTAGGTGTTAATAGAGATTTGGCTGCAAAGTTTTCTTTTTTAATGGTAATACCAATTATAGTTGGTTCTTCAATGAAAATGATTATTTATGATAATCTAATTTTTGAGGAGACAATTCTAATAAACTACATTGTTGGATTCATGTCTGCACTAATTTCTGGATATTACGCATGTAAATGGATGATATTTTTGGTAAAAAAAAGTAAGCTTATTTACTTTTCAATTTATTGTCTTCTAGTAGGGATAATTTCAATTTCATATTCATTAATACAATGATTTTTAATAAAAAATCTGTTGTTGATGGACTAATTATTCCAGTCTTTAAACCATTAAATTGGACTTCATTCGATGTTGTAAAGAAACTTAGAAATGATTTTAAAAAAACCTTCAAAATCAAGAAAATTAAAGTTGGACATGCAGGAACATTAGATCCTTTAGCAACAGGATTACTTTTAATCTGTACAGGAAAAAAAACTAAAATTATTGAAGATTTACAAAATCTTGAAAAAACATATTTAGCAACATTCTGTTTTGGTAAAACTACCCCTTCTTTTGACATGGAAACGGATTTTGATAAGAGTTTTCCAGTTAATCACATAGATGAAGATTTAGTTATCAAAACATTGAAAGCCTTTACTGGAAAAATAAAACAGAGACCTCCTATTTATTCGGCACTCAAGTTCAAGGGTAAACGTTTATATGAAATTGCTAGAAAAGGTGAAAAAGTAGATATTGATTATAGAAAAGTTACCATTAATGAATTTGAGATGTTAAATAATAATTTTCCTGAGTTTGATTTTAAGATAAAATGTTCTAAGGGAACTTATATCAGATCTCTTGCAGATGATTTTGGTAAAAAAGTAAAAAGTGGAGCTTATTTAAAATATTTGGAAAGATATTCAATTGGAAAATATACTATTCAGGAATCCTATACAATTGAGTCAATTTCAAAATATTTATCAAGTCATCAATGCTAAAAATTCATCCCTTGAAATTTCTTCACCACCCATACTTTTTAAGTGAGCAGTGGGAATTTGACAATCGATAAACCTATAATTATTTTTTTTTAATTCTTTTGCAAGATAAACTAGTGCAACTTTACTTGAATTTGTAGATTTTGAAAACATACTCTCACCACAAAAAATATCACCTAAATCCAATCCATATAAACCACCTACTATTTGTGAATTTTCCCATACCTCAACAGATATTGCTAAACCTTTTTCGTGTAGTTTAATGAAAGACTCTTTAAGTCCCTTGGTAATCCATGTGCCTTTTTGACCAAGTCTTTTGATGTTTGAGCATGATTCAATTACTTCCTCAAAGTCTTTATTGAAGGTA
>Ga0208130_1001176_pt1 | contig 12815 bp, 9 predicted proteins | sample ETNtaG_31_FD_185771 | JGI IMG/M metagenome (GOLD analysis project Ga0208130, IMG submission 185771) | Marine microbial and viral communities from oxygen minimum zone, Eastern Pacific Ocean - ETNP201310SV78 (SPAdes) (version 2) | ecosystem: Environmental > Aquatic > Marine > Oceanic ...
TAAGTTATGAAGGTTTAAAAGATGAGGTTATTAATACATCAGAAGAGCTTTTAGAATATTACGATAACAATCAAATTTTATTTTTTTCTGAGGAACAAAGACAATTCCAATATTTTGTTTTGGATCCAATAGACTATAAAAATAATATTGAAATCCCGGAGGGTTATATAGAAAGCTCATATAACGATTATTTATCAAAATTTGATGCTAGTGCTCAAACTAGGATTTCACATATTGAGATTGGTAAAAATAACTATGAATCTAGTAAAGAGGCTTTTGATCAAATTAAAATGATTGAAGGCCTTTTAATGAGTGGAAGCAATTTTTCAGATACAGCAAGTCAATATAGTGAAGATGTTGTAACAAAAGAAATTGGCGGTGATTTAGGTTATTTTGAAAGAGATGTTTATCCTGAGCAGTTTGAGCAAGCTGTTGAAAATCTTAATGTTGGTGATTTTAGTGGAATTATAGAGTTAGAGGATACCCTCCATATAATAATGGCCACTGAAATTAATAAGCCAGAACCCTTATCAGAAGATCAAATAAAAGATGAGTTAACAGATGAGCTTATTGAAGCCGAGTCTTTGGCATTAATGAATGATGATTTTAATCTTCTAGAAGACTTAATTTTAGATAATAATTCTTTAGTAGAAATAGCAGAAATTGTTAATAAAAATGTTTCTAGAAGTGAGGTTTTTACAAAATCAAATTATGATTTTTATATAGCTGATTTTATTATTAGAGACTATTTATTTTCTCCAGATTCAAATATCAATCAGCCTTATGCAATTGAGCTTGATGATAAGGTAGTTGTTGTTTCTATTAGTTCAATACTAGAGCCTGAATTACAATCCTTTGAGAATGTTGCAGAAGATGTAGCAGATTTATTATCAGAATCTAAGGCATTGGAAAAATTAGCACTTATGGATAATGAATTTAAGCTAATTGATTCTGATGAAGATCAAGAGAATTTTATAAAGGCATATAATTTTATAACTCAAGACACATATGTTGATTTAAAAAGATATTCCGCTCTTTTACCTCAAGAGGTTCTCAGTGAAATATTTAATAATAAACCAAATACAACATTGAGTATTAATGCAAATAATGGCGATAAATATATTGTTGAGATCAATAATTTTAATCAATTGGGCGAAGATGAGATAAATTTATTGATTGATGAGTATTCAGACTACAGCAAAGAAAGGCTATCATCTAAGATGTTAGAAATAATCAATGAGGATGTTTTTGAAACAGCTCGTGTAAATTTAGATAACCTTGTATTTTAGGAAAATATAATTATGCATAAACAATTCTTTTTAATAACCCCATTAATTCTAACTTTTTTATTTAGCTGTTCTGGAAGTAATCCAACAGAAAATTCTGAAACTACTGAGAATATTGAAAATACTAAGGATATTGAAATTACAGGCTTCTCAGCAGTAGATTCTGCAATTGAAGATGGAATTTTTCATTTTGGAAATGGTTCAGAGCCACAAGGTATCGATCCTCATATTGTTACTGGAGTTCCAGAGCATCATATTTTAATTTCATTATGTGAAGGTTTGACAATTGCTAATCCAAATGGGGGACCAAATTTACCAGGTGTTGCTGAGTCATGGACAATAAGTGATGACGGAAAAGAATATATTTTTAACTTAAATAAAAATGCAAAATGGTCAAATGGCGAGGTTATGACCGCGGATGATTTTGTTTGGTCATGGAAGAGAATGCTTACAGCAAGCCTTGGGTCTCAATATCCAGATATGCTTTACTATCTAGAAGGTGCTGAAGAATATCATACATGGATGAGTGAAGATGATCTTAGAGAAACAATTGCAAATAAGGAAGCAGAATTAAAAGAAACTGACCAAAATGATGTTGCTGGTTTGCAAAAACTATCTCAAGAGTTAGTGTCATTAAAAAATTCGATTAAAAACCTACAACCAAAACCTACTTTTGAATCAGTTGGGATTAAAGCAATAGACGACCATACATTAAAAGTAAACTTAAAGAGTCCCACCCCATTTTTTATAGGTCTTCTAAGCCATTACAGTACATGGCCTGTTCATAAAGATACAGTGCTTAAGTTTGGTGAGATAGATGATAGAAATGGTGAATGGACTAGACCAGGAAATTTTATTTGTAACGGACCCTTTCAGTTAAAATCATGGGAAATAAATAAGAAGATTGTTGTTGAAAAAAATCCTCATTACTGGGATGCCTCAAAAGTGCAGTTAAACGAGATGCATTTTTATCCAGTATCAAATGTTATGACAGAAGATAGAATGTTTAGAGCTGGCCAGCTTCATTTAACATCTACCTTACCATCTCATAAATGCCCCGTTTACATCAAAGAAAATAATCCAGATTTAAGAATCGATCCATATATGGGCCAGTACTTTTATCGCTTAAATACTAATGATCCAGCATTAGATGATGTAAGAGTTCGTAAGGCCTTAGCATACTCAATTGATAGAAAGCTCATAGTTGAAAAAGTTACACAATGCGGTCAAATAGCAGCATACTCATTCACACCACCAGGTTCAAACGGTTATTATCCTGACACAGAAATACCTTTTGATCCTGAGCTAGCAAAGCAGTTAATGACTGAAGCTGGATATTCTGATTTAAATCCTTTCCCAAAACTTGAAATTTTATTTAATACAAATGAAGATCACAAAAAAATTGCTTTAGTAGTTCAACAAATGTGGAAACAATATCTAGGTATTGATGTTGAATTAGTTAACCAAGATTGGAAAGTTTACCTTAGTAGAGAGATGAATGGAGATTTTCAAGTTTCAAGAGCTGGATGGATAGGGGATTATGAAGACCCAAATACCTTTTTAGATTTGATGCGCCCTAATAGAGGCAATAACAAAACTGGTTGGGAAGACTCAGATTATGATGCAATCTTGGAAAAAGCAAATTCTACAAACAATCAAGATGAGAGATTTGAATTATTAAATCAAGCTGAAAGATTGCTTATTGATAATATGCCAATAATTCCCTTGTATACATATGTAAGAGCATATCAATTATCACCAGATGTTAGAGGCTATAATCCTCATATTTTAGACCACCATCATCCAAAATTTATTTACTTAGAAAGAAACTAACTTTACATGTTAGCTATTTTTGTTAAAAGAATATTATTAGCTATACCGGTTATAATCGCCGTTGCCTCTATTACATTCTTTTTAGTTAAATTAGCTCCTGGTGGGCCTTTTGATTCTGATAAACCCCCATCCCCTGAAGTTTTAAAAAACTTAAATAAAGCATACAACCTGGATGCTTCGAATTGGGAACAATATGTTGAGTATATGTCAAAACTTGTTCAAGGAGACTTAGGACCCTCTTATACTCATGTAGGTAGGCCTGTAACAGAATTGATTGCAGGAGGTCTGCCTGTAACTTTTGAGTTAGCTCTTTATGCAATATTAATAGCACTTTCCTTGGGGATTTTTTCTGGTGTCTTAGCCGCCTTGAAAAGAAATACATTGTTTGATTTTATTCCAATGGCTATAGCTATGATTGGTATATGTGTACCAACATTTTTAATGGGCCCTTTATTGGTGTTAATTTTTGGTATTAATTTACAGATTCTTCCAGTTTCAGGTTGGGGAGAAATACCTGGGGATAAAATTTTACCTTCTCTTACCCTTGGTTTTGCATATGCTGCATATATAGCTAGATTAAGTAGAGGTGGTATGTTAGAAGTATTAAATCAGGATTTTATTAGAACTGCCAGAGCAAAAGGTCTCACTGAAAGGATGGTTGTTATTAAACATGCTATGCAGGGTGGTTTAATACCAGTTGTTGCTTTTTTAGGACCTGCAATCGCCGGTCTTCTAGCAGGTTCATTTGTGGTTGAAACAGTTTTTAATATACCAGGTATAGGACAAATGTATGTTAAGGCTGCACTAAATAGAGACTATACGATGATTTTAGGCACAACAATATTCTTCTCAACAATGATTGTTTTATTTAATCTGCTATCAGATCTTCTTGCGCTATGGCTAAATCCAAGATCTAGGGATGTATCATGAATAATTCTCTATGGTCTGATGCAATACATAGACTTACTAGAAATAAAGCTGCAATGCTGAGTGGATTTATTCTTATTTTATTAATAATTGCAGCTGCTTTAGCACCATGGGTTACACCATACGGTTACGAGGAGATGGACTTCAATAATATGACAGCAACTCCTCCATCTTCAGATCATTTATTAGGTACTGATACTCAGGGTAGAGATTTACTAACTAGAATTTTGTATGGTGCAAGAGTTTCACTGTTAGTTGGTTTTGTTGCAACAGGAGTTGCTTTGATTATAGGAGTTTCATGGGGGATTATTGCAGGATATGCAGGCGGTAAGGTAGATCAAATAATGATGAGAATTGTGGATATATTATATGGCCTTCCGTTTATTATTTTCATTATTTTGTTAATGGTTGTCTTTGGTAGCAACCTCTGGTTGTTATTTGCAGCAATAGGCGCTGTTGAATGGTTAACTATGGCTAGGATTGTAAGGGCACAAGTCATAGGGCTAAAAAACCAAGAATTTGTATTGGCTGCAAAAGCTATGGGGGTTTCTAACTTATCATTATTTAGAAGACATTTATTGCCAAATATACTTGGACCAATCGCTGTTTATGCAACTCTAACCATTCCACAAGTCATGTTGTTGGAATCTTTTTTAAGCTTTCTAGGTCTTGGCATACAACCTCCTATGAGCAGTTGGGGCTCATTAATAAATGATGGAGTGCAATATATGGAAGAATTTAGCTGGTTGCTTATATATCCAGGTATAACATTTACAATTACATTATTTGCTTTAAATTTCTTCGGCGATGGACTCAGAGATGCACTAGACCCAAAAACTTCTGATAACTAAAAAGCTCTAATAGCTATTTTTATTATCTGACCCGGCATAAGGGCATCATCCTCAAAATCATTAATCTCTTTTATACTTTTAACTGTTACATCAAATAATTCTGAAATTTTATATAAGTTATCACCTTGTTTAATGGAATATAGAATAGTTCTTTTCTTTGATTCAATATTTCTATGAATATTTTTATTACCGATTGTAAGTTGCTGTCCAAGTTGCAAGTATGAGTTTTCATTTATTGAATTCATATTTGCTAGGTCTGATACTCCAAGATTATATTTTTTTGCAATATCCCATAATGTATCTCCTTCAGAAACTATGTGCATCTCATATGGTATAAAAGTATTTGATTTAGTCTTGCTTAGAGGAATAAGAAGGGTAGAACCAATACTCAATAAATCATTATTTAGATAATTTATCTGCTTTATAATTCCAACTTCAGTGTCATATTTTGATGCTAGCGCCCACAAACTATCACCTGACTCTACGACATGTGATATCCAATTAATCTGATTGGTATCATTGAATGGATTATCCTCACTTTCAAATAAGTAATATTTTTCAATTGGTATATAAAAAATACTTTGATCTTTTGGAGCAGACGCCCATTTTGTATAACCAGCATTAAGTTTGTATAAAAGCTCCGGCTTAATATTCAAAAATTCACTTAAAGTTATCACCTCAACTTGACCAGGTATGCTTATCTTTTGAACAACAGGATTGTTAGGAATATCTGGAAGAGTTAATTCATATTTTTCAAAATTAAAAATTAACTCTTTTAGAGCTATATATTTTGGAACATATTCTTTTGTTTGGTTTGGTAAATTGAGTGACCAGAAATCTGTTTTTAGTCCACGTCTTTTATTCTGATTTATTTTTCTTGATAATAATGTCGGGCCAGCATTATATGCAGCCAGTGTCAGATAAATGTCTTGATTAAATCTTTCGTATAAATATTTTAAATAATCCACAGCAGCTTCGGTTGATCTATATGGATCATGTCTGTCTTCATTCCACCATGTTTTATTAAGCTCATATAGTCTTCCAGTTTTAGGCATAAATTGCCACATACCAACTGCTCCTGATGAGGATATTGAAAACGGATCATAATTACTTTCTATATAAGGTATTAAAGCTAGCTCAAGTGGAAGTTTTTCTTTTTCGAGCTCATCAATAACATAGTAAATAAAATAATATGAATCATTGAGATATTCCTCAAATTTTTCAGCATCTTTTAAATGCATATTCATATAAAATAATATTTGCTCATTAATATAAGCTTCTTTATTTTCTGGGTTGTTATTTAAGATATATTCCCAAATATCTCTATAAGTTATGGTTTTATTTTCAGGCTGTAAGATACTATTTGTTGGAATGGATTCCACTATATCTTCTTTATTATGATTCTCTACAACTCCCATTTGTTGACAGCCAACTATAAGAATTAAGCTTATAAATATTGTTAATAGTTGTCTTTCCATTCTCTCAGCGCGGTAAAAGTTTCAAAGTCATTATCAGATACATTAAATTTTTCATTAATTTTATTTTTAATTGATACATTATCGCATCTTAAAAATGGATTTATCTTAAGTTCTTTGTCTAATGTGGAGGGAAGAGATGGATTTATAGATGTATTTAAATTATTAACACGATCAAATTCATCTAGTAGATCTTGATTTTCAGAATCGACTTCGATAGCAAATTTTAAATTTGACAAAGTATACTCATGACCACAATAAATCTTAGTATTTTTTGGTAAGGATGATAACTTATTCAGACTATTAAACATTTGCTTATAAGTGCCCTCAAATATTCTCCCACAACCTGCAGAAAAAAGTGTGTCACCGCAAAAGAGAATCGGCATATTTTCGTTAAAAGAATAAAAAGCAATATGATCTAATGTATGACCAGGAACTGCTATAACCTCAAATTCTATGCCTAAAATAGATATACGATCTGAATCTTTAACACTTTTATTAATTTCAACAATATTATTTTTAGGCCCATAAATATCTATTTCAAATCTTTCAGAAAGATCTTTTAGACCATTAGTGTGATCATAATGATGATGAGTAACTAATATTCCCTTAAGATCTATTTTTTTTTCATCAATAAGTTTAATTATTTTGGATGATTCACCAGGATCAATTACTATTGACCCTTCATTAGTTGTTATTAACCAAATATAATTATCTTCATATGCTTTTATTGGTTCCACGCTTAACATATGCAAATTCTAATTTAATTTTATGAAAACAGTAAATATTTATACCGATGGTGCATGTAGAGGAAACCCAGGAGACGGAGGTTGGGGCGTGCTTATAGAATATGAAAACATAACTAAAGAATATTTTGGTGGTGAAAGAAATACCACAAACAACCAAATGGAATTAAAAGCCGCTATTGAGGCACTAAAGGTTCTCAATGAACCTTGCGAAGTAAATTTAACAACAGATTCAAAGTATGTAATGCAAGGAATAACATCTTGGATTAAAAACTGGAAAAAAAATAATTGGAAGAATTCATCAAAGAAAGATGTAAAAAATAAAGATCTATGGATTGAGCTTGATAATTATGTCTCAAAACATAATGTAAAATGGAATTGGGTAAAAGGGCATTCTGGTCATGAAAAAAACGAAATCGCAGACTTATTAGCAAATAAAGGTATAGATAATATTTAATATGGCTAAAAAATATATAGTTCTTGATACAGAAACAACTGGTCTTGAGGTTAAGGCTGGCCATAGAGTTATTGAGATTGGAGCTGTCCTTTTAAATGATAGAAAAAAATCTGAACATCATTTTCATACATATTTAAACCCATCAAGACTAATAGACGAAGAGGCTTCAAAGGTTCATGGTATTACGAATGCAGATCTTGAAGATAGCCCGTCTTTTGATGAGGTAGCCGAAGAGTTTATTCAATTTATTGAAGGCTCTACCTTGGTTATTCACAATGCACCTTTTGATATCGGTTTTTTAAACAACGAGTTAAAAATGGCATCTACAAAGTATCCAAAAATTGAAGATTTATGTGAAGTTGAAGACTCGTTGGCTATAGCGCGAGATAAATACCCTGGTCAAAGGAACTCTTTAGATGCTCTTGCCCAAAGATTTGATGTAAAGGGTTATGATAGAACTTTTCATGGTGCTTTGCTTGATGCAAATATTTTATCAGATGTTTTTATTCAGCTTACAGGCGGTCAAAGCAAGTTTGAATTTATAACCAATGGAAACACTTTTAAAGAAGACAAGATCAACCATAATGATTTTGATGAAAATCTTCTTAAAAGAATTAAACTTATTAATGCATCTAAGAATGAAATAAATTCTCATGAATCAAAACTTTCTGACATAGAAAAAAAATATCAAGTTGAAACTATGTGGAGAAAAATCTAGTGAAAAAAGTTGTAACAAGATTTGCACCCAGCCCAACAGGAACCCTCCATATTGGTGGGGTGAGGACAGCTCTTTTTAATTATGTTTATGCAAAACAAAATGATGGCCTTTTTCTTGTAAGGATTGAAGATACAGATAGGGAGCGCTCAACTAAAGAATTTGAAAAAAATATACTAGATAATCTTACCTCTATAGGACTCATTCCAGATAAAGAACCTATAAATCAATCAGAGAGGAATGAAATATATATAAAAGCAGCACAAAAGATAATCGAGTCTGGTAACGCATATTGGTGTGACTGCTCTCCTGATGAATTAGATCAAATGAGAAAAGAGCAAATAGCAGCTGGCAAAAAGCCTATGTATGATGGAAGGAGTAGATATCTAGGATTAGATCGAAATGAAAAAACTGTATTAAGGTTAGCCACTCCTGAAGAAGGAGATATTATTGTCAAAGATCTTATTAGAGGAGAGATTACTTTTAAAAATAGTGAGCTCGACGATCTTATTTTGTTAAGAAGCGATGGAACTCCTACTTATCATCTTTGTAATGTAGTTGATGATTTTGAACAGGGAGTGACAACAGTAATCAGGGGAGAAGATCATATAAGTAATACTCCGAGACAAATTCATATACAAAATGCTTTGAGTTATCCTCAGCTAGAATATGCTCATCTTCCATTAGTTTTGGGGACTGATAAAAAAAGGCTATCAAAAAGACATGCTGCAACCAATCTTGAGGAATATAGATCACAAGGATATTTAGACTCAGCAATAATTAATACACTTGCAAGATTAGGATGGTCAAAAGGAGATAATGAAGTGTTTTATCTCAATGATTTGATAAAAGATTTTAATATCAAAGAAGTACAAAAGGCTGGAGCAATATTTGATTTAACAAAACTTGAATGGGTAAACTCTCAACATCTCTCCAATCTTTCAATTGATGAATTTAAACAGCATTTAGATCCTTTTCTTTCAAAAATTGATATTGATATAGAAAATCATTCAAACGTAAATTTATTAATAAACTCTATGCGTTCATCTGAAAATACATTGGAGGGTATAGCTAAATCTTTAATACCTTATTACAAAGATGAATTAGATTATGACAAAAAAGCAATCTCTAAGTTTTGTTCAGATAATTCAACCATTCTTGATGACATTAAAGATTTGCTTTTGAATATAGATAATTGGACAGAAGATGATTTAGATAGTGCATTGAAATCCTATCAAATAGAAAAAAACTTACCTGTTCCAAAAGTCAATCAACCTATTAGGATTGCTTTAACAGGGTCAACGAAATCTCCTTCATTAGGATTAACTTTGAGTATTTTTGGCAAAGAACTCTCTATCAAAAGAATTGAAGATTTAATAACTCATTTAAATCAATAATATCTATAAATTTTATAAATATTTTTTTAGATACAAAATTGGACATATTATCTTGGTAATGCCTATAATATGGGATATTTACACATTTCATTATGGGGGATACATATGAAAATTAGAAATTATTTACTTTCATTCTTACTGTTGCTTCCTTTTGCTGTTATAGCTCAAGAAAGTTCTGAGGAGAATGTTGAAGAGGTTGTGGTAGTAGGTTCACAAATTAAAGGTGCGTCTATTACGGGAGCTCTTCCTGTTACTGTTATTTCATCCGAGGATATTGATATCTTAGGAGTTGAAGATGGTACAGAGTTATTAGAAAACATGACTGAACAAGGTCTTAACTACTTTACTGAAGCTGAATCTGATTCAGGTGGTGTTAATTCAGCTAGAGGTGACGTAGGAGCATACAACATAAGAAATATGGGTGTTGGTAATACGTTAATACTTCTTAATGGAAGAAGGCTTGTTAATAACGCAGGTTATCAAACTGAGCTTCTTGGTGGAGACTATGTTCCAACAATGAGTGTTAACTCAAATCTTATACCAACAACCGGTTTAGATCGTGTTGAAGTTCTTAAAGATGGAGCTTCCGCTATTTACGGTGCAGACGCAGTTGCAGGTGTAGTAAACAATGTTTTGCAAAGTGATTTTGATGGATTCGAGATAGCTTTAAGAAATCAAGGTTATGATAACTTTAGTGCAGTAGATGACAGATTAACCCTAAAGTGGGGTAAAGATATGAATGGTGGAAAAACCAATGTGTCTGTCATGTATGATTTTTATGACAGAGACGGTATTGCTGCTGCTGAAGACCCAAGATGGGGTGATTCAGATCATAGAAAATGGATTCCTGCAGACTCACTATGGGCAGGTGATACTTCATTCAGAAATTTATACTCAGGAAAATGGGCGCAACTAGATATGCGGGGAAGAACTGATTATTCAGATAGCTCTGGTGAAATTCAAATTATCCCAATTGGAGATCCAAGATGCGCAAGATCTGATTCAAAAGACACAGGCTATGGAACATGTTTAGCAGTTGATACAACCTCAATGGCTAATGGTGAATATTATATTAATCCAGGTCAATTTAGAGATTACAGAGGTGAACTAGAAAGAAGTAACCTTTTTGTTTTTGTTAATCATGAGTTAGATAATGGTTCTGAATTTTTTGCAGAAATTGGTCACTATAATTCTGATTATATGAGACACAAAGAACCAGCTGGTGACTTTAGTACTGCATTACTAAGCGTTGGTCCTGATAATTATTGGATGAATCAAATCGGCATGACTGCAGATAATTCTTCAACTAATAAGCAAGTAAGAATTGATAACTGGAGACCTGATATTGGCCCGAGAATTATAAATGTAGAAAAAGAAACATATAGATATTTATTTGGTTTCAGAGGAACTACTGACTCTGGTTGGGACTGGGAAACAGCTGTTTTAACCTCTAAAGCTACTTCAGAAGATTTAACTGAAAATAGATTATCCAATTCTTTATTGCAAGCTGGTTTAAATGATTCAACACCAAATGCAATTAATATATTTTCTGCAGATGTTAAATCTGCTTTATCCCAAGCGATTATTGATGTTTCAAGAAATGATACTAGTGAATTAAATTCATTTGATTTCAAAATGACAAACCCTGAAGTCTTTAATTTACCAGCTGGTCCAGCAGGAATGTTAGTTGGTTTTGAATATCGTCAAGAATCATATACTGATGATAGAGACCCAAGACTTGATGGACAGATTCAGTTTACTTCAACTGAAACAGGTTTAGGATTTCCATTTGTTAGTGATGTTCTTGGCTCAAGTCCAACTGTTGACACTTCTGCAAAACGATCAACAAGTTCAGTTTTTGCAGAAATGATTTTACCAATTTCAAGCAAAATGGAAGCTCAGGTTGCTATGAGGCACGAAGATCCTGATGATACTAAGTCATCTACAGTCTGGAAGGCTGCATTGGGTTGGGAGTTAAGCGATGATGTGTTACTTAGAGGTTCAAAATCTACATCGTTTAGAGTTCCAAACCTGATTCAAGCAAATCAGTTATACGTATCAAGAAGTGGAAATGTTGATGATGCTGTTGGAGAATATGTAGGTGGTGATCCTCTTGATGATAGATATCAAATTCAGAGTTTCAGAAGAGGTAATCCAAACTTACTTCCTGAAGAATCTGATAATACTTCATGGGGTATTGTTTGGACACCAAGCGCAATCGAAGGTTTAACAATAACATGGGATGACTGGAGAATTGAAAAAGATAACACTATTGTTTTATTCGGAAGAACTAATTCAATGGTTGCAGATTTAGTAGCAAGAATTAATTATGGTGCTGAAAATTGTGATGGATTTGATAATCCACTGATTGTTAGAGATCCTAATCCAGGATATTCAGCGGCTGATCTTGCAAAATTTGCAGCTGCTGGAATTTGTCCTGCTGGTGAGGCTTTAACAATCTTTGATGATTACACTAACGCAGCTACAAGAAATATTGCTGGTCAAGATATCGGTATTTATTATGACATCGTAACTGAAGTTGGTGATTTCAGTATCTCGCTAAATCATTCTGAGACAACTGAATTTACTCAACAGCCTACTAATGCATATCAAGCTCTTGTAGATGCTCAAGCATCTGGAGTGATACCATTTGATATCACTTTTGCAGGATTTGGTAATTTAGCAGGCCTTGATGGTAATTATGTTGAAAAATCTAGTCTTAAAGTTAATTACAGATTAGGTGATCTTGGAGTTCAGTTATCTGGACTTAGAAAAGGTGATTTCTATCAGAGCAGTGAAACTAGATCTGATGGAACAAGATATGTAATTCCTAGTATGACAACTTACAATGCTTCAGTATATTACTGGTTTAATGTTGGTGATAACAAAGCAAGAGTTAAGTTAGCAGTTCAGAACCTAGAAGATGAAAGAGCTCCATTAGCTGACAGATTCTATGGCTTCTTTGCTGATGCTCATCAAGATTACGGTAGAAGATTCTATCTTGACGTAAAAGTTAAGTTCTAAGGAATTTAAAAATTAAAAAGGGAGTATTAACTCCCTTTTTTTATGAAAAAATATTAGTATAAGTTATGCCAGCATACAAAAATAAGGGTTTTTTTATAGGCTTA
>Ga0208130_1001180_pt1 | contig 12749 bp, 14 predicted proteins | sample ETNtaG_31_FD_185771 | JGI IMG/M metagenome (GOLD analysis project Ga0208130, IMG submission 185771) | Marine microbial and viral communities from oxygen minimum zone, Eastern Pacific Ocean - ETNP201310SV78 (SPAdes) (version 2) | ecosystem: Environmental > Aquatic > Marine > Oceanic ...
ACCTTTAACGGAAATTGCACTTTCATTCCCACCTGGAACCCATCTAAGGACACGATCAAAATGTTTCATTTCATCCCAAATAACTTGTGCTGGAATATCTGCAATACGAATGACCTCGACTGTTTTCATCTCCTATTCCATTGCCTCTTTAAGTAATAATGAAATAACTTAGATTTTATTTTGGTTCAGATTCTTTTTGATACTGATAATATCCTTCAACGGGTATCATTACATGTGCATATATAGTTCCAGGGAACATTACGTAAGGTTCTCCAGTTGTAAAATCAGTATTCCAATTATCTAGAGATTTGATATCTTTAGGGATAAACATAAGGTGAGGACCTGACTCAATCCATTGTCCTGGAGTAGAGTCCTTTTTATTTAGAACACCTGCAACGAGATTATCTTCTCCAACATCTCCATGGAGCATCCACATCCAACCATCTTTATCAAGTTTTGGTTCTTCATTTTTCATAAAGGCACTCATCCACTTCATTGCCTGCTTATCATTACAAGTAGGCATAGCATCATGAGCATTCTTCCAACCTTTTTTTGGATAAGGCCTTCCATTACCTGCCATACATGTCCAGCCATTTGAACCCTCTCTTAAGACTTTTCCATCAGCACCAATAATTGTTGCAAAGTTTCCTATAAAATCCGGAGCTGCACTTGAGTAAGCTTTAATTTGCCATTCCTTGGATGTATTGTCATAGTTTCCAGCATAAACAAATCCTGTAACTAAGAAATTGACTAAAAGAACACCTATTACTGAATATATTTTCATTTTTAAACCTTTATTATTGTTGTTTAATACCTCTTGACACAAGTCTGTGTCTAGAAATTTTCCATCCCTCGTTAGTTCTTACCATATCCGTTTCATATGTAGCCCAAAGTGTAAGTATTTCACCTTCAGGTTGCTTAAGATAATGAAGTGCTTGAACGTCTGTTCTACAATGAGCATTATCTCCATCAACAGTAGCTAATTGTGGACCAAGCATGTGCTGAGTAGGTCCATAATTATCCAGAGCACCTTTTACATATTCTACCCACTCATCTCTTCCATTGATTGGAGCTTCTCCGAAATCTACAACTTCAACATTCTCCATAAAACAAGAGGCGTATAGATCAAAGTCTCTTTCATCAACTCCTGCAGCGTATTTAAGCATAACGTCTTGTAAAGCAATTCTATCTGCAACATTATTTTCATTACTCATTAATATTCCCCTTTAAAATGATAATTTATTTAAGCATAAATTTCTGAAGACTTAAAATAGTTTTAGTTACTAAAATGGAATATTTTTGTATTTGAAAATAGATTTAGACTATCGTTTACTTTTTTTTATTAATAGTTTTAATATAAATCATTAAGGGATTTTTATTTTAAGTTTTTATAAAAATTAAAGGAGAGAATAATGACTTTAGTAACAGTATTAAGTGCAAGTGGAAGACCAGGTTTAGCTCAAGTAAGACAATTACTAAAAGCTGGTTACAGCGTCAGGGCTACAACAAGAAATCCAGAAAGAATGACAAAATTTGATGGGGTTGAGGTTGTAAGTGCCGATTACAATGACCCAGACTCAATTTATGAAGCATGCGTTGGTGCTGATACAGTTTTTTATACTCGTCCATCTTTTGAAGAGTCTCACAAAGCTCTAGACTTTGCTGCTACAGTTGGAAGTGCAGCTAAGAGAGCAAATGTTAGGCGCATTATTTATAATACTTGTTGCTGGGGACCGCCTGAGGAGCTTGGAGAAGTTGGTCAAGCTGGCTATGACAGTGTAAGATTAATGGTAAATATGTTGATGCAAGGTGGTGTTCAAACTACTACTTTCCAACCAGTTTTATTTATGGATAACCTTCTTACAAATTGGGCAAGAAAAGATATTTTAGAAAAAGATTTATATACATACCCTCATAATCCTAATTTAGAAGCAAGTTGGATCTGCCTTGATGATGTCGCTAAATTTATGATAGCAGCAATAGATAGAGATGATCTTGTTGGAAGGTGTATTAACATTGGTGGCCCTGAAGTTTTTGTTCCCCCTAGAGTTGCTGATTTGTTATCAGGTCATTTTGGAAGACCTATTAAATATGAAGAGTTAGGATTAGAGGATTTCTCTAATCGTCTTTATGATATTTTCTATAAGGATACTTCTGAAGAAGATAGAGGTGGTCGTTCTGCAGATAGAGAGGCCTTTATTGATAGTATGAGTGATTTTTATCGTTTTAATAATGTTTCAGAACATAAGCCTTTTAAAGTTGATATGGAACCAGTCTTAAAAGAGATACCGATTAAATTAACACCTTTTAGTGAATGGATAAGTCAACAAAATTGGGATGAAGAGGTAGATACAACTGCAGGTTAATTTTTTATGGATCCTAATTTTCATGCTTTACAATTAATTGCTGAAATTGCTCTTGGTATTCTTGGGTTCTCAGCAATATTAATTGGTTTAAGTAGAAAAAGCGATGGATTTAGCGCGCCAGATAATTTTCGTATTCAATTATTATCATATTCTTCTATTGGGGCTATGTTTTGTGCTCTGATACCATTTGCTGTTTTTGGCAATATCTATAATGAAACATCATGGTTAATTGTTAATTGGATATTATGTTTATATTCTGTATTAGGACTTTCTATATTCCCCAGAAGGGTAATTAATTTAAGGATGCAAGGACATTCAGATTTATTTCCATTACCTCTGTTTATAATTCAAATGGGTGTGTTAGCTGTAAATTTTTTAATTTCCGGCTTAATGATTCTTGATTTTATAGGGGCTAAAGAAAATTTTTATGTTTTTTGTTTAATGCTATTTTTGATACAAGGTTCTATAGCTTTTGTTAGAACAATATTTTATAGAGCTCAGTAATGGAAAAGAAATTACCCGAAATTATTAGAGCTAATGAAAAAGATATAGAGCAAGTTAAAAGCGTTCTGAAGCTCGGCTTTTCTAACGATGATTTATTGAGATGGGTTTTTCCATCGGCAGACTCTTTCTTAAAGAGTTTTGATATTTGGATGGAGGAGTTTTCCAAGGAGTCTTTTAAAAATAATATTGTTTTTTCTGAAAAAAATTTTCATGGTAGCTCGTTGTGGCATCCGCCCGGATTCGAATTTGATGACTCAGTCTTACATTCAACATTTGAATTTATACCAGAAAATAGACTAGAAGATGCACTACAATTTTTTGAGGAGTTTTCTGAATATCATCCAAAAGATGCATGGTATTTAGCCTTTATAGCCGTAGATCCTTCTAAACAGGGGTCCGGTATTGGGTCCTTTATTTTAAAAGAGGCTCTAAAAATGATTGATGAAAAAAATGAAAAAGCTTATTTAGAAGCATCAAGTGAGAGAAATATGTCTCTTTATGAGCGTCATGGTTTTGAATGTTTGGGAAGGATACAAATTAATGATTCTCCTCCTGCGTTTCCAATGATTAGACAGAAAAAAAAATAAAGGAATTACTATGAGTAATAAATATTTAAGCCCAACAGATTACTTGCTTACAAATATTAACGAACAAATACTTACTATAACCCTTAATAGGCCAGATGCACTAAATGCTCTAAGACCCGAGATGTTAGATGGTATCAGAAACTTAATCACAGAAACTGAAAACGATAAAAATATTTCTGTAATTGTTATTGAGGGTGCGGGAAGAGCCTTTTCTGCTGGAGTTGATTTGAAAGTATTGCAGGGAATAGATCCCAAAGCTGGGAAAATTGGCGATGTTTTTGACAAACCAGCAGAGCTTGCTTGGAATACAATAAGAAAAAGTAGGTGTCCTGTTATTGCAAAAGTTCACGGTGCTTGTTTTACAGGTGCATTAGAGATGGCTCTCCATTGTGACTTCATTTTTACAACAATTGATACAAAATTTGGTGATACTCATGCCAAGTTTGGTTTAAGACCTACTTGGGGTATGTCACAAACTCTATCCCAAGCTGTTGGGGTTCGATTAGCAAAAGAAATATCTTATTCTGCTCGTATAATTTTAGGGGATGAAGCTGTAAAAATTGGTCTAGCAAATAGAGCTGAAGAAAATAAAGATGATCTAGATAATCTTGTTAAAACGATATCTTCAAAAATATCATCTAATTCTCAAGAATCTATAAAAGCTTTTAAGGATTTGTATGATTTATCACAAGCAGGGCTTGGAATGGATGATGCTTTAAAAGCAGAGTTTGAAAAAGAATATCCAGGCATTAATGATACAAATGATCGTTTATCTGAATTTAAATAATTAAAGGTTAATAATTTGGAATTAAATTTTGATAATAGTTTTGCAAATGAATTAAAAGATTTTTATGAATTTACTAAAGCCGATAAATCAACTTCACCAAAACTTATAAAATTTAATGAGTCTCTTGCTATGGAATTAGGTCCTGAGTGGGAGAAACTTAAATCAGATTATGGTTTGTTAATTTTCTCAGGTAATGAAGTACCAAAAGGTTCTCAACCATTATCTCAAGCATATTCAGGGCATCAATTTGGAGGTTTTTCCCCATTACTTGGTGATGGTAGAGCGCTTTTATTAGGTGAGGTAATTGATAAAGATAATATTCGAAGGGATATTCAACTAAAAGGATCAGGAAGAACTATTTTTTCACGAGGGGGTGATGGAAAATCATCGCTTGGACCTGTTTTAAGAGAATATCTTATAAGCGAAGCAATGCATTCCCTCAATATACCGACAACGAGAGCTTTGGCAGCTGTTTCTTCGGGTGATGATGTTTTACGTGAAAAAGTATTGCCAGGAGGAATATTAACAAGGGTAGCCTCAAGTCATATAAGAGTCGGGACATTTCAATATGCTAGTACCACAGGTGATTTAGAAAAAATAAGAGCTCTTTCAGATTACTCAATTAATCGTCATTATAAGAACATTCTTGATAAGAAAGAAAAATATATTGAATTTTTTGAGGCTGTTTGTGAGTCTCAACTAAACTTAGTTTCAAAATGGATGGGTATTGGTTTTATTCATGGGGTAATGAATACAGATAATATGACAATATCAGGTGAAACTATCGATTATGGTCCATGCGCGTTTATGGATAGATATGATCCAAATACATTTTTTAGCTCCATAGATACCCAAGGACGATATGCATATTCAAATCAACCTTTAATTTTGTCATGGAATTTAGCAAGGTTTGCTGAAACACTTATCCCATTGATTGATAAAAATGAGCAAAATTCAATTAATATTTTAACCCAAAAATTATCCTTGATTCAGAGCAGATATGAGAAAGCTTGGTTAAAAGTAATGTCTGAAAAGATTGGTATTACAATGATTCAAGGTGGTGATTTAGAATTAATAAATGATCTTTTAGATATTATGAAAAATGAAAAAGCTGATTTTACTCTAGTTTTTAGATATTTAGCTGACTTCATAATTGGAAAAGAAAATTTATTGATAAGTTTATTTGAAAATTCTAAAAAAATTAATGAGTGGATTGTAAATTGGAAAAATAGAATAGAAAAAGAAGGTAAATTTGATAAATCATTATGCATAAAGATGAAAAAAATAAATCCACTTTATATTCCAAGAAACCATCTTGTTGAAGATGCTCTTGATGAAGCCTTATCAAAAGAAAATTATAAACCATTTCATAAACTTTTAGGTTTTGTTACAAATCCTTATGATGAAGTCTCCAATAGTGAAGAATACACTTTACCAGCACCTATTAATGACAAACCTTACAAAACATTTTGTGGAACTTAATATTTTTCTCTTTCGGTTATAATCTTGTATAAAACCAAAATTGTTGTAATTTGTTAACGGGAGTTTTCAATGGATGCAAAAAAAATACAAGAAATAAAAGATCAGATGGAATACGAGAGAACAAGAAACTCTCCACCAAAAGATTTTCCAAAATTACCTGAAATACCAGGTAAAAGATATACTGATCAAAATTTATTTGATTTAGAAATGGAAAAAATATTTTTTAAATCATGGCTAATGGTTTTTAGAGAGGATGAAATCCCAAATCCTGGTGATTATAAGATTTGGGATAAACTTGGTAGAGATATTTTGGTCGTCAGACAAAAAGATAATTCTATTAAGGCATTTTATAACACTTGTATGCATAGAGGTGCTCCTGTTGTTAGAGACAAAAAGGGGAGAACAAATTTACTGCGATGCCAATATCATAGTTGGACATATGACTTGAGTGGCGATTTAATTAAAGTCCCTGATATGAGAGATTTTAAAGACTTTGATATTTCATGTAAAAAATTAAAAAAAGTTTTTTGCGATACTTGGGATGGATGGGTTTATATTTCATTATCGGAGACTGATCCTGGCAGTTTAATAGATTTTTTAAACCCTGTTGCTCAGGAGTTGGAATGCTTTAAAAGTTCTGAATTAATTACAGTTTATAAAAAAACTGTTACCGTTAAAGCTAATTGGAAAACCTGTCTTGATGCTTTTATGGAGGTTTACCATGCTCCTACAATCCACAAAGATACTGTTAATATTTTGCTCGATGGTAATGCCATGGCAGCTGGCTTATTAAAAAATGGTCATTCAAGGATGGTTACTCCAAAAAAAATGAACTTAGATGGCGGCTTTCTTGGAGCAGAAGAGTCTGATTATGTTCCCTATATAGAGACATGTGATAAAATACATGCCCAAACTAATGTTGCCTATGGCATGTTTCCAAATTTTATTACCCCAACAGATACCTCAGGGTACCCAGCAATTTTATTTTGGCCAAAAGGATTAAAAGAAACAGAATTTGAATGGACACAGCTTGCTCCAAATTGGTCAGGCGATGAGAAGCCTGACTATTGGAATGAGCAAGAAGTTTCTTTCGATTCTATAATGGATGAAGATTTTCAAAATCTAGAACCAATGCAGAGATCTCATGACTCAGGGGTTTTTGAGTCAATGCCGTTAAATTATCAAGAGAGAAGAATTTATTATTATCATCAAGTTATAGATGACTGGATTGGAAGAGATAATTTGCCTGAGAATATTCAAGTCCCAAATGTCTTAGATCCTTTTATTGAGGCTTAGTTTAAATTAAAATATGAGTCCATCTCCATCAAAAAAAGATGAGTATAAAAAAATTTATACCAAAGCTAGGCCAAATTTACTTAAATTAGCTAAAGAGCTTTATATTGATGACATTTCTGATAATTTTTTTTTAGAAGTTGTGATTCCATTATCTGATTACTTAAATTCATTTAAGGAAAAAAATATACCATATTTAATAGGATTAACTGGTGGACAAGGTTCTGGAAAAACAACACTTTCAATTTTTATACAACAAATTTTGAAAGACATTTTTAAAAAAAGGACTGTTGGTTTTTCTATTGATGATATTTATAAAACAAAAGAAGAGAGAGATAAAGTTGCTAGAAATATTCATCCGTTGTGCAGTGTAAGAGGTGTTCCTGGAACACATGATATTGAATTAGGCACTAATACTATTGATAGTTTATTTGATGCTCAGCCAAGTGCTTACACTTATATTCCGTCCTTTTCTAAAATATTGGATAAGCATTTTCCGAAAGAGGATTGGAAGAAATATAAAGGTAGACCCGATTACATTTTTTTTGATGCATGGTGTGGCGGTGCAAAACCTATACCTGAAAATAAATGGAAACCACCTCTAAATAAATTAGAAAAAGAAAAAGATCCTGATCAAATTTGGGCAAGGTGGAGCAATAATGAATTAGCGGGTGATTATCAGAAGTTATTTAATAGATTTGATAAACTTATTTTTATTCAAGTAGAGGAAATGGATAATGTTTATGAAAATAGATGGCTTCAGGAAAAGACAATGTCTAAAGGAATAAAAGATAAGAAATTACTAAAAAATATTATGAATAAAAATCAGATAAAAAGTTTCGTAATGCATTATGAAAGACTTACTAGACATATTTTAGAAGAGATGCCAGATCAAGCAGATATAGTTATAAAAAGAGAGGATAAGTTTAAGTTTTTATTAAAAAAAAATAAAAAATTTTTCAATTAATATATTTTTATTTTAAGTATTTCAAAGTAAGGTAAATTTGAATTTTATTTAGAGGGAGAAAAAAATGTCTACTGTCATGATTGTTGGGGCAACTCGAGGAATTGGTTTAGAATTAACGAAGCAATATGCTGAAGAGGGTAATACAGTTATAGCTTGTGCAAGAGATCTAAGCGCAGCAACTCAACTTGATGAATTATCAGCTGGTTCGGAAAATATTAGGGTTGAAGAATTAGATATTGCTGAAGCATCGTCAATAGATTCTGCAGCAAGTCGTATTGGTAAAGACTCTATTGATAGCATAATAATTGTTGCTGGTTATGTTGGTGGAATGCCTGAAAATCAAACAATTGATAATATTGACCTTGATGAATGGCATAGAACATTGAATATCAATACAATTGGGCCACTTTTAGTGGCAAGAGCCTTCAAAGAAAATTTATCTTCATCTGGTAATGGAAATTTAATGATATTATCAAGTCAATTGGCTGCTTCAACATGGCCAATGGGTGGGATGTATGTTTATTCTACAACCAAAGCAGCTGTAAGTAAGGTTGGTCAAATTTTAGCACTTGATTGGGCTGAAGATCCTATAATTGTATCTATTATGCATCCAGGTTGGGTTCAGACTGATATGGGTGGACCTGCTGCTGAAATAACCGCTGAGGAAAGTGCATCTGGAATCCGAAATGTTTTATCTGGATTGAAAAAAGAAGACTCAGGGAATTTCTATAAATGGAATGGTGAAATTCACCCTTGGTAAAAGAAGTGAAACCAGTTTGTCTTGTTTTAGGTGCTGGTGCAGGTATAGGCGGTAATGTAGCGAAAAAGTTTGCAAGTGAAGGTTTTCATGTCTGTATTTGTCGTCGAACAGATCAAAAAGGTCTTAATCATTTAGTTAAAAATATCGAAAATAGCGGTGGTTCTGCTTCAGGCTTTTTAATTGATGTTATAAAAGATAACGTTATTGAGGATCTTATAGGTAATATAGAAAATAACATTGGTCCAATAGATGTTGTTATTTATAATTTAGGTGCTCAAAGCGGAATGAAACTTCTTCATGAAACATCTATAAAAGAATTTGAGTGGGGTTGGAAGGTAGCAAATTTAGGACTATTCAGATTAGCAAAGTCGATTTGTCCTATTATGGAGATCAGAAAAAAAGGAACAATCCTTGTTACCTCAGCAACCGCAGCAATGCGTGGTAATAAAAACCAGCACTCCCATGCATCTGCTATGGGCGGCAGAAGAATGTTATGTCAATCACTGAGTGCTGAGTTTTCAAATAAAGGAATTCACATTGCTCATATTGTTATTGATGGAATGGTTGATGCACCTGATACTTTAGGAAAAGTTCTAGGTCCAGAATTATATCAAAAATTAAGAGAAGAGAAGGGAATGGAAAAGGATGGTCTGGTTCTTCCAGAAAATGTTGCTGATACATATTTTCATCTTTACAAACAACATAGATCAACTTGGACACATGAGATTGATATTAGAGCTTTTTCTGATATAGCTTGGTGGAACCATTAATTTATATAATCTTGAACCTATTAAGTTTTCTTTGGGGTAAATTTGTCAAAAAAAGTTATAAGAATTTCTGAAAGTCAAATTCCTGAGAGGCTTAGAGGTAATAGGTCTCAAATTTTAAGAAAGATTGGAAGATTTGGTATTAATATTTCTGGTTGGACAGTTAAAGGGCAGGTTCCTGATGAAGAGAGGATTGTAATTATTGCGGCTCCTCATACTTCAAATTGGGATTTTATTCTAGCAATGTTAGCAATCTTTGGATTGAATATTAAGCTTAGATGGCTTGGAAAACACTCAATTTTTAAACCTGGCTTTAAAAAATTTTTTGAATGGTTGGGGGGGATTCCTGTTTATAGGGATAATCCATCAACACTAATTGAAAATGTTGTTGATATAGTAAAAAAAGAAAAAAGTATTGTTATAGCTATGACACCTGAGGGCACTAGAAAAAAAGTTAAAAGATGGAAAACTGGTTTTCTCAGAATCGCTAAACAAACTAAGTCAAAAATATTATTAATATCTATTGATGCCCCTACTAAAAGCATTGAAATAGGGAAAATTTTTAATCCTACAGGTGATAGTGAAGAGGACTTAGAATTTATACAAAAATATTACAGTTCTTTTAGAGGTATTAATCCCCAAAAATCATAAATTATTGTTTATTGAGGTTTAAAAGGACCTTTTGCAATATATTTATCAATAGTTTTATGCCAATGTCTTAATCTACTTTCTTGATAATTAGCATAAGTCAATTTTCCACGTTTATTTGTTCTTATTCCTCTTTCAACTTCAGGAATATTACTCATATCTTGATCAAATATATAACCAATACCAGTTAGTTCTTCAGCATCATCCCAGTTTTCATCTTCAGAGAGATAATGAATTGGAATAGGTTCATACGGTTCTTGCTTTTCTGGGTCTACATGGTTTCTCTGCAAGAACATTGCCTCCATTATTGCTGAGTCTTCTCTATTACCATTAGGTCTGAACCGATAAATAAGATTTCTTGGGAATCCTCCCCATGGAGAGAAATTTGGGAAAACATTATAAACAATTGCATCAAGCATTTCAGCATCAGATTTATCAGAATAATCATGACCATCTGCTTCAGCAAAAGCATCTCTCATAGCTTGTGCAGCGACTTTTCTTGCTTCCTCTCCTTCGGGAACAATAATTTTGTCGTCAGCAGCCATTCGGCCTGAACCATAAAAAATGGTATCTAAAATTTCTTGTTCATCAACATTTTTAAGATTTGGGCTAGGCTTGCCTGTTAAAGCAATATTTCTATTCATGTGATCACCATAAATATCATATCTAGCATTTTCATCAGCCTGGAATGGCAATATTTCCGGATGAATTAATGTAGCGTGAAAGGATTCCATAAAAGCTTCTTGAACAGTTTTCCAATTACCTGGAACAACTTTTGAGACGTGAATAACTTTCTTACAGTTCCCAAGATCCCATCTTTTGTGATGTTCAGGAATAGGGGCTAAGTATTCTTCAAGAGAAACTGCATTATCATCCATATTTATAAATACAAAACCCTGCCATATTTCCAGTCTTACTTCAGGTAAACTGAAGTCTCTATCTTTAATGTGTGGGAAATCCCATGGTGCCGGAGTAAATTTATGTGATCCATCCAAATGCCAACAAAAACCATGAAAAGGACACTCTAACTGATCGCCAAAACCTCTTTCTGACTTCAATCTTCTGCCTCTATGTAGGCAGCTGTTATAAAATGCTTTAATGGTGTCTTTATCTGACCTTACAATTAAAAAGGACCAGTCTAAAATATCATAAACAAGACTATCCCCTACCTCAGGTATATCTTCAACTCTACATGCAAATTGCCATACTCTAGTCCACATGCAATCCTTTTCTTTTTCAAAGAATTCTCTAGAAATATATCTTGAAGTGTCAATATCTTCAGATCCAAGATATTCAAAGTTTTCTTCAACCATAAAGTCAGGAACTTTTTTACTATCTTGCGATAGGTATTCTGTATAGCTAGTATCAGGCGATCTATCTTCACCATTTTTTACTATTTCTAAATTTTGTTTATTTTGTTTAATTTCACTCATATTTCAATTATCATCACTTTCGCTACTTTGTATATAAATTTTTTTATATTAAATTAAGTTTTATTCAAGATAAATTATAAAGCCCTTCTCGAAATTTATATCTTTGAAGTCAATTAATTCTGATAATTTACAAATATTTTTACTTCAAGTCATTAGTTTAGTATGATTTTTGTATAATTAGAAAAATGAGGGAATTAAATGACTGATTTAGATGCAAAAGTTTCAATTAGAGAGCTATTAGATAGGTATTGCGATGGGGTTAATCAAAGAGACTCAGAAATTTGGGGCAGTACATGGTCAAAAAATGCTATCTGGGAAATACCCCATTTAGAAATAAAAAATGAAGGCAGAGAAAATATTATTAATATTTGGACTGAAGCAATGAAAGGATACCCTTTTGTTCACATGATTGCTCAACCAGGATATATAAAAATAAATGGTAACGAGGCTGAGATGAGAAGTTATACTATTGAGGCTGCTGTTTTACCCGATGGTCAAGAATTAAGGCCTTGTGGACAATATGATGATATTTGCATTCTCGAAGATGGAGAATGGAAATTTGCAAAAAGATCTTTTACTAATTTGTATGGTGAATAAATATTCAAATATTTAAAAATTGGTATTTTAAATGAAATTTATAATTTTTGATTTAGATGACACACTTCTTTGTGGTGACTGTGAGAGAGAATGGATAAATTTTTTATTCTTAAAAGGATTAATTAAAGACCCTAAATCAAAGCTTGATCAATTTGACCAGAGCTACCGTAGAGGCACTCTTAGTTTTAAGGAATATTCAAATTTCATTCAAAGTCCAATTATAGGAATGACAAAAGTAAGAGTAGATAGCTATGTGAATGAGTTTATTAAGAAAAATATTAATAATTTAACGGATAAATTAACCACTGATTTACTTAATGAGGCAAAATCTGCTGATAAAGTTTTAATTGCCTCAGGTTCGCATGATTATCTTGTTGATGGTTTTACAAATTTTTTTAAAATAGACTCAGGCATCGGAACCTCAGCTGAATTAAAAAATAATATTTTTACAGGACAATTATTAGGTGAGCCTACTTTTAGTAATGGAAAAGTGAAGGCAGTAGAAAAATGGTGCTTAGACAATGGATTGGAAGTTAATCAATCTATTTTTTATTCAGA
>Ga0208130_1001182_pt1 | contig 12737 bp, 11 predicted proteins | sample ETNtaG_31_FD_185771 | JGI IMG/M metagenome (GOLD analysis project Ga0208130, IMG submission 185771) | Marine microbial and viral communities from oxygen minimum zone, Eastern Pacific Ocean - ETNP201310SV78 (SPAdes) (version 2) | ecosystem: Environmental > Aquatic > Marine > Oceanic ...
TGTTCCAGTGGGTCAGACTGACGACGGTTTACCTGTCGGAATTCAGGTTGTTGGCCCTTATCTAGGTGATCGCACCACGTTGGTATTTGCTCGGTACCTCGAACACCTGCTCGGCGGTTATCAGGTCCCGCCGATTGCCAATTTGTAGAGCCATGACATCTCGTCTCCGAGATGAAGGTCGCCAGCTCAGCTGTATGTTGATTCGCCCCAGGTTTCAGAGAAAACAATCTCTTCGAGGCCCATCCGGTCAAGCTTTGTCGGAAACTCTTTTGTTCTATGGCCGACCGCTATATGAGCGACTGTTGCTGCATCTTCAGGCATGCCTAATAGTTCTTTGACCTGAGGTTCAAACAGGCATAGCAGCGTTGTGAGCGATGCTCCTAGTTGCGCTTCGCGACACCCCAATATGAAGTTCTGCACCGCCGGATAGATCGATGCGCCACCTACGACTGATAGGCGACCCAGTTCAGTGTCCGTTGGGTGCGTGTCTTCGAGGTGTGCACATGCCACGACCATTACCGGTATTTCTTCGAGATGGTCAGCAAAATGATCAGCGTTTCTGAGAAGCCGTGCTGCTTTATCAGAACCAATGTTGATATCTCCGGTTTGTGCATCAGCTAGATAGGCCTTCCAAGGGACCCGATACCACTCTGCTAGTTGGTTGCGTTTTTCTTGGTCTCTAACCACGATGAACCTGACCGGTTGGCGGTTGCCGCCTTGAGGGGCGAACCGTGCATAGTTAAACGCTGTTTGTAGTTGTTCATCTGTAACGGGCTCATCACTAAAATATCTGGTGGTAACTGCGCTATAGATGGCGTCCCCGAGTTCCATGTTTTTCCCCTTTTGCGTGTCTTACCTTCTAAGGCACACGTTAATTGTCGCTCCAAGTCAACTTAGACCACTGAACTAGGCACCTCGACAGATCCTGCCCGGCAGAACTCAACAGACACCCAAAAGGGTTCGCAACAACCGACCGAAAGTTCAACCATTCACTCAACAATGTGAGCGACCACCGCAAGAGCCCATATCTACTCTCAACATGCCAATATTGGTGGACCGCAACCCGATGCCGTCTGTCGTGAGGAACTGTGCGAGATGTTGACTGCCTTAATTACCGGAACTTCAACTGGAATTGGTCGAGCAACGGCCCTGAAGTTAGCTAGAAGTGGCCTTACCGTCTGGGCAACTATGCGCGACCCTTCTATGGGGGCTTCTCTCAAATCACTTGCTGACGCCGAAGACCTTGATCTCCGCATTCTTCAGTTAGACGTTGAAGACGAGGGGTCGGTCCAAGCTGCTTTTGAACAAGCTAAAGGTATCGACGTCCTCGTCAACAATGCTGGACTTAGCCCTGTTGGCTCGGTTGAGGAATTCGAAATTGCTCACTGGAAACAATTATTCGAAACCAATGTGTTCGGCCTAATTCGTTGCACACAAGCGGCCCTTCCTCACATGCGGAATCAAGGGTTCGGGCGAATTATCAACATCTCTTCAGTAGCTGGTCGGGTTGCCATACCAATGTTTGGTCCTTACTCTTCCTCGAAGTGGGCCGTTGAGGCGTTAACCGAAACACTCGCTTCTGAAGCATCGATCTTCGGCATCCGCGTGAGCCTCTTAGAACCGGGCGCGGTAGCAACCCCAATTCGCGAGAAAACCGGTCAACCCGACAGAAATAGCCCGTACCGTCCGGTAGCAAAAAACTGGGGATTTAGCGTTGGGTACGACCACGCGTTTCCATCGGAGCCAGAAGACGTAGCGGCTTGCGTCTTGGAACTCGTTGAAGACCCCTCTCCTCCGTTAAGAGTGACTGTGGGGCGTGGAGTGCAGCAAATGATTGAGTTACGAGATGGTCACAACGATGAGGAGTGGATTGATCTCTGGTCATTAGAAACGTCTGACTTTCTGTCGACTTGGCAGTCACTTACCGGTGACGACTTGACGGACCTTTCCCAACTACCCGATAGCTAACGGCTTAAGGCGCTCTTCCCGAGAGAAACTGCTGTTCGGCCCAACCTTTGTCGTAAGGCGAGAAGAAAGCGACTTCAATAGTCAGGCGATCAATCAGCCAGCTGCCGTCTACTTTCAAATACTCGTCGTTATAGGTCGCGGCTAGCCAAGCAGCTTCGCCGCTGCTGGCGTCAGTGCATGGCTGAAACAGAAGCCAGTGGCCGGTGGCGGTTTGTCCATTGACTTCGATTATCGGGTTCATAACTTGATGTCGAGCAATCGAAATTCTGCTACCTGCTCCTTTGAAATGTTGTCGTATTCCATCTTGACCTTCGGCGACGCCAAAGGTGCGACCCCCATCCCAAACGCCAGCTTCTGTGAACAGACCAGCGATTCCATCTGGGTCATATCCTTCGTCACAAAAACGGCAGTATTTCGCTTTTAATTGCTTTATTTCTTCGATGTCTTCAAGCCGCTCAAGTCGACTCTCGATACTTGTCACCGGGTAACCCCCTTTTTCTTTGAGTCCTGAATCTTCGGTGCCTGCAACGACTAGGTGATCAGCTCAAGTGACTCCGGGCCCCGAAAAACGACGGTGTCTCGCCATGCAATGTTTTCTGACGCCAACCTCATACTCGGAATCTTTGTCGCCAATACTTCCAAAATTATTGAAACCTCCATGCGAGCCAACGCCGAACCCATGCAGTGGTGGGGTCCCAAGCTGAAGGTAATGGGGACGTTATCTTCTCTTTCGATTTCGAAGCTGTCCGGATTAATGAATCTTTCCGGGTCATGGTTGCAGGCCCCCAGCAAAGGAAATACGGCTTCACCGGCGGCAACGGGATGACCCGAAATTTCGGTGTCTTCAAAAGCAACTTCCCAACTTTGGACGACGGGAGCGTCATACCGCAATGACTCCTCAGCCGCTGCTCCTGCTAATCCAGTCGGATTAGCTACCAAAGCATCCCATTGTCTTCGGTCGCGCATCATTGCCAACACTCCGCTGCCAACTGTGTCACGCGTGGTTTGATGCCCTGCAGAGAACAGAAAAATGCAATTTGAAACTAGTTCTTGGTGACTAATCGCATCGTCGCCTTTTGAGGCACGAATCAGATCAGACAGGAGGTCATCGCCCAGCTTTTGTGACCTTGAGTAGATGAGATTCTCCATCAACTCCCACTCATCTGCGAGCGCAGAGGCTGCGTCCGCGTACTGTTCTTCGCTAATTGCCGGTGACACCAGGTGTGCTATTCGCTGGGTCCAGCCATCGAATAGTTCGCGATCTTCCACGGGGACGCCTAAAAGTTCGCAAATAACCAACGAAGGTACCGGGTGGGCGACAAGCTCCAACAGATCGAATTTTTGGCCAGGTTCAGCTTGATCGATGAGCCTATTCACCATCTCAACGATGAACGGCCGCAAAGCTTCGATTCTTTTAGGGGTGAACGTCTTGGCGAACAAACCACGTACTCGATGGTGATCGCCTCGATCGAGGTAAGTCATTCTTTTGATGACGTACTCATATGGTTGACCAGCCCCAAGGGAATCAAAGTATTGCTCTTGGAAAGTGGATGCTTGGCGCCCAAATTCATCTCCTAACAGAACTGATCTCGCGTCGTCATATCTGAAAATCCAGTGAGCTCGACCATCCCAATGCACAGGAGCTTGCTCCCGCATGACGCTAAATGTGGGGAAGGGGTCAACTCGCATCTGGGGGTGCAAAAAATCGAATGACGAGGTGTCCCAAGCACCAGGTTCTCCGTCCAGCGCTACAGTCATCTTCTTCCCCCCTTGCCCTACTCAGGACAGCACACCACAAACGAGCCACCTGCTGCCCACTCGTTTACTGGTTTTCCATCACTACTATTCGCCTTTTTGATTGTTTCTGATGCCAGAATTCGGTCTGGAGCGACTCTCTTACGCGGGGTTGCATGAGACCTGAATAGGGCTGATTCTCGATGGACAACGATGGGCACGATGAAGAAAATCCGACGTGGGCTTGGGACTGCGATATCACCGGCCGCAAATACACCATCACCTTCGGAGCAGCAGAAGAAATCTTTGATGGAGCTCCCAGCTCCGCCATCTGGTACTCAAACCCGAACAACGAATCTGATTACAACGAACAACCGATCCTGTTACCAACTGAGATGCTGATAGAGGCTCTTGTCGAGGTTTACGGCGCAGATCAACTAGATCACGCAATCGAAGAACACCTCAATACCGAGGTGTCAATGCTCCCCCCGAGGAACCTCGCTGACTAAAAGCTGCACGAACTTTTAATACCGATATGAAATTTTTCTCTTCGATAGGTTCGATGACCAACGATGCTCAAAACAACGCTGGCAGGACTCGTGGGCTTGGAAGCCCTACTAACAACGCCCCCCGCAATCGCAACAAGGACAGTCACCCTTCGATGGAGATGCTTTAGGGATATAACCCGCTGGCCTTGTCCCTTTGGGCGTGGTTCGTCCTGATTTCTTGGTTTTTCTACCCACGGCTTAAATCGTAGCAGTGGAGGTGGGAAATGAAACTTGGGCGTCGGACTTCGGATAAATCGTCGCTACTAAGCAACTCATTTATCTGCATCAAGAAGTTATTTTAAAACTATTAATGAGAATGGTTCTTATTCCTATATAGTCCCCTACAACGAGAGGCAGTTGCTGAGAAGAAGCTTTTCCGGTCAAAGTTCCCCAACATCTGGCCGTAAAAGTGGTGGCCCTCAGCGACTGCCTCTCCCTTCGACGTTCTCATGTTTTGCTTCCCATCAAGCGTTCGGTTTATTAGAACGCCAACAACTTTCGATGGGCTCCCAACACAAGCAACGGAAGGCAAACATTGGCATTTATTCAAGTGCTCAAGGGGTCCAGAGGCGCAGGAGAAACCCGAAAGAAGAAAGGGCTAATCAACTCTCTCCAAGAAAGCCGCAAGATCTTCTACGAACGGCCCTAAGGCATCGAAGTGAACACTATGACCAACATCGTCAAATTTCGTCGCAGTGGCGTCGCAACCCTTATCGCGCAAATCATCCAAATCGCTTTCAACAAACAAGCTGCCTAATTCGGGTATTCCGTGGGCGAAGTGAATAGGACACTGAATGGCGCGTGCGGATTCGTTCAAGTCGTAGGGCGGAATGGAATCGGCCGAAAAAAAGTTTTTGAAAATCTTAGGGTCCATTTGCAAAACACCATCAGCCATGATCTGAAGCTGTTCATCGGATCGGACATCTCCAAAAGTTATTCCTGCACCAAGAGAGACGCCCGCTATTCGCGCAGCCATTTCCGAGCCCTGCTCGTCATTAGCTAGGGCCTCAGATAACTCTCCGCCGATTTTTTTTAAAGCCTCTATAAAGGCGCTTTCTGCGTGTCGCTTGTGGGCCACAAAGTACGGCGACATGTCTTCTATAAATAAGCCAGCTACTAGCTCCGGCTTCATACCCGCAGCGTAAAAGGTTTGGATTCCGCCCTGCGAGTGACCCACTAAGACACTGCGTCCGCTTACCCTTTCGAGGAATGCACAGGTATCGGAAACTTGACCAACCCAGTTGGAGTAGTCACCGCTAGCTACATGGGAAGATCGACCGTGTCCTCTGTGGTCAACTAGATAGATCGACCGGTCCGTTTCAAGGAGTTCGATGACGGGGTACCAAGTCTCCGTGGTCGAAGTTACGCCGCCCATGAACACTAAGGGGGTCCCTCGGCCTTTCCTATATTCAAAGCCAAGCCTCACATCGTCTAGCTGCAGTACGCCGATACGCATGACCACCTCCGTCCTTACACGCCAATAGACCAATAGGCCAACTGTAGCTTCAACCTTTTACCGCATCCCCTTTAGGTTGCTCTACTCTCGAGTTCGTCATAGATCTCCTCAACGAACTCACTGATCCCTGGATCCCTAGCCAACAAATCTCGGCCTGTTTTCTCGTAAATCCGTCGCCGCCCAGGGTGTCGCAAAGTTCGTTCCCACTGAGATCGGAGCCTTTCAGTATCCCCTCCATCACGTTCAAGTTTCCATGCGTTTACTAGATGGAAATACATTGAGTGCATCATCATCCTGTAACGATTTTCTTCCGCATCAGTCAGTGATTCAAAATCGCTACCACCCCTCCAGAAGAGGTTTGCTGCTGATTCAGTTTCGTAATAGGAGATAAATAACTCTTGCTGTCGATTCTCATTTAAAAACGCGAACTGTCTTTCCGAGTCAAGGTGAAGCCGTTCCGAATCCCTGTGCTGCAGGCGCAACTGCACTGAAAGAAATACCGCGACCCCTAGTGTCGCTATTCCTGTAACTAGAGACGACACAATTGCCAGTTCATCCCAACCCATAATCCATATCCCTTCTATTCAGGACACAGACACTAAAAGCAACGACCGCCTCAAGGCGGCCGTTGCATAATTAGCTTGACTGATACTGCGGGACTAGAACAAGCGCTTCCCCAGGATGCGGCCTATTGCCTGCGAACCGTTATTCGCCATGAACTCCTGCATTTGGGGATCTGACCAAGATTTAACTCCTCCTTCAAGGATTGCATCAGCCGAATCGGCCGTCGTCACCACAGTTCCGGTCCACGGCGCAGGGCCGCCTGCGATAACACTCAGTACCATGGTGCCGTTGACATGGTCTTTTACAAGGGGCCAACCAATATCGAGGCCATCTGCCGTTGGGGGACCAGTCACGTAAACACCAGAAACGTAATCTCCGCTTCGCTCACCTCGCTCACCTGTTACGCCAAAGAGTGTCCGACGCACGACGCTCACGCCGGTATCACCCATCATCTGCAACATTTGACTATCTGTATTTATGGCATCGGAACCAGCAATTGACGCGTCCGCCGATTCCCATTCAAAGGCAATGGTTGCCATACCTGCTAATTCGCCACCGTGAACTATGCGCGATGCAGTTACATCTAGGCAACCCATATCCATAAGTTTTTGTCTACCCCAGGAATTACCTGCTTCAGCAAATCCTGCGACATCGCTTATATTCGCTACGACGATTGTCATGACTGACATGTTTTCCACCTAGCTCTATATCTGTCGAACCCCACTAGTTCGATCAAGTCGAAGCAAGATAGACCACAATTGGCCCCACGTACCACTCATCCCCTTGCAAGGGACCTGATTATGCGTAGGTCGAAACGTTGGAGTTGCCTTGGTTTACGGCAGTCCAAATGCGCTCAGGCGACAAGGGGGTGTCAATGTGTTCGATGCCGAAGACCTGCAAGGCATCGACAGCGGCGCTGACGATTGCCGCGCCTACTGGAGTGATCCCAGCTTCGCCTGCTCCCTTAATTCCAAGAGGGTTACTGGCGGCCATGCACTCCACAATGCGGCTCTCCAATCTTGGGGTTTCCATCGCGCTGGGGATCCGGTAGTCCAGAAACGATCCCGTCAGGAGTTGGCCAGTGTCATGGTCGTACACAATCTCCTCGAAAAGTGCCTCTCCGATTCCCTGCGCAGCCCCGCCATGCAGCTGGCCTTCAACAATCATCGGGTTGATGGCCCGTCCTACGTCATCGACGCTGAGGTAACGCGTCACCTCTAGGGCGCCGGTCTCGGGGTCGATCTCCACTTCACAGGCTGCTACCCCGTTGGGGTGGGCATGCAGACGGGTCGAGATCTCGGCGGTTGCGCTCAGGGGTTCTTCCGACGCTACTTCAAACAGGCCAACTGAACGACCATCAGCGCTGACGCAGCGACCATTGACCAGACTGATCTCAGGCGCATCTGTGCCGAGTCGGTCTGACGCTCGGAGAAGGAATTGCCTCAGAATATCCTCGCACGCCTGCATCAAGATGGTTCCACCTAATCTCATTGACCGGTCAGCATGTGAGCCTGAGCCACCAGCTATGCGGTCGGAGTCACCGAAGTCGATTGACACTGACTCCATGGGAACATCCAGTGCTTCCGCCACCACCTGCGCAAACGTGGTCTGGTGGCCCTGTCCCGACGCCTGGGTACCGATTACAGCGCGCACCGTACCGTCGACGTTGACAGTGACCTCAGTGCATTCGTAGGGAGCAGCACCCGGTGACTCGAGGTAGTTCGCTACCCCGATACCAGCTAACTTGCCACGTTCCCCAGCTTGACGCCTACGGTTCTCGAAGCCGTCCCAGTCGATAAGACGGAGTGCCGTTTCGAAGTTGTCGCTAAACGCTCCGGAGTCATACGTAAGTCCGAGCCTCGTTTGATAGGGCAGGTCCGCGGCGGTAATGAGATTGCGTCGTCGGAGCTCCGCACGGTCGAGTCCGACAGCAGTGGCCGCAAGATCCATCAAACGCTCGACAATGTAAGTGACTTGTGGTCGTCCCGCACCTCGATAGACAGAGGTCGGGGTGGTGTTGGTGAGTGCGCCGCGCACTTTCACGTGCATTGCTGGAACGTCGTAAGGGGGACCCGCCATGCGCAGCAGGTTCGACAACACGGCGGACGACACCGGATGGGCTCCGACGTTGCCAATATAGTCCAGTCGCAAAGCAGTAATCTTTCCCTCTTCTGAAAGGGCCAGCACGCCGTCGCAGGACGTGTCACGGCTGTGCACATCACTCACAAACGCTTCACTGCGGGTACCTTCCCACTTTACGGGTCGTCTACATTTCCGAGCGGCCCAAAGCATTAGCGGGTATTCGTTCGAGCATGGGATACGCAGTCCGAAGCCTCCGCCTACATCCGGCGTCACCACCCGGACTGCAGCGCTGTCGACACCAAGCGCACTCGCCAACGCGCTACGAAACCGATGCACCCCCTGGCTCGGCGCAAACAACTCGTAGCGGCCGGAAACGGTATCGAAGTTGGCCAATGCGCTGCGCGGCTCGATTGGCGAACCGTGCACCCGGTGATTATGGATCGACAGTCGGACGACGTGCGCCGCGTCTTCGATTGCTGCCGCAACGAGGGATGCATCACCACGCTCAGCCGCGACGCACTCATTGCCCGACTTCCACACTTGCGGTGACCGCTCATCCAACGCCATCCGGGCGTCGGTCACTGCAGGGAGCGTTTCGTAGTCCACAACAATCATTTCGGTGGCATCGATTGCATCTGCAGCAGTCTCGGCGACCACAACAGCAACAATTTCGCCGACGTGGCGGACCCGGTCTACCGCGATTGGTAACGCTCCTCGCGGTGGACGTAGCTCGTCAGCAGACAGGCTTGGTTGAGTCGGGTCGAGATGATCAGGGAGGCTGCCCGGCTGGATCAAAGTCATTAGGCCATCTGACTCGTAGTCTTTGCCCGTAAGAACAGAGAGAACCCCCGCCGTTGCGCCAGCTGCGCTTATATCTATCGAACGAATCTCGGCGTGCGCCTCAGGTGATCGAACGAATGCAACATGAGCTTGGTCTGGGAACTCGATCGCCGCAGTAAAACGACCGGCGCCCTTTACGAGTCGCTCATCCTCGACCCGTAGAACTCTCTTTCCAATCAATTTCTGTGGACTTCCAGACACTCAAACACCCCTGAAAACGAACCTCTGCAACTCTAGTTAGCTACGTTCTGAAGACAGGTTTTGTTTGACGCGGAAAAGCAGAATATTTCACAGCTCACAAGCTTTTATCTCGGGTCAGAGTTGACCCTTTCTCAGCCGTTCCCGGATTTCAGTCGCCCTGTTGCGAATCTGGTGAAGATCGGTTAGCCGGTCTAAGTTCCCGTATTGGAGCGATAGCCGGTGGTTAGGCCTTAGAAAATCGCTGTGTCGATCTAGGAAGTCCCAGTAGAGCGTTGTGTATGGGCAAGCGTCGTCGCCAACTCTTTTCTTGGGATCGAAGAAACAGTCGCCACATGAGTCGCTCATTCGGTTGAGGTAGGCGCCGCCACTGGCGTAGGGCTTAGATGACATTGCGCCGCCATCGGCGTAAAGGGCCATGCCGATTACGTTTGGTGCCATCACCCATTCGGCGCCATCAACAAAAGACGCCCACATCCATTCCATCATCGCTCGAGGTTCGACGCCAGCAGTCAAAGCGAGGTTCCCGAAGACCATCAGGCGTTCAATATGGTGGGTGTAACCATGCTCTCTTAGATGTGTCATGGCCGTTTCAACACATAACATTTCGGTCTCAGCTTTTCCCAGAAACACAGGTGGCACCGGTTGGTCAGCCTTGAGAGCATTAGAAGTTAGATACTGGGGCATCCAAAGCCAGTACAGGCCCCAGATGTATTCGCGCCATCCAAGAATTTGTCGGATGTAGCCTTCGACACTGTTTATGGGCGCATTTCCTGAGCGGTAGGCGTCTTCGACGGCTCCGATGACTTCTGATGGGTGGAGTAGCCCTAGGTTCATTGAGGAGCTGAGGCAAGAGTGGGAAAGTTTCCATTGATCTTTCAACATGGCGTCTTCGTATGCGCCAAACTCATCAAGTCCCTCAGAAATAAACTCTTCAAGTCGTTCAAGAGCTTGTTGTCTGTTGATTGGCCATGTCCCATCTGGCGCCGAACCCCAAGCGTCAGGGAGCCGCTGCAGGACCTCGGAATCGGTTTCGTCTAGAGGAAATGAACGCAACAAGGGCCATGGCTTCGCGCTCTTAGGCGGCGGCTTGCGATTGTCTGCGTCGAAGTTCCAACGGCCACCTACCGGCTGCATATCGTCCATTAACACATTGAGACGTTTTCGCTGCCATCTGTAAAAGTCTTCCATTCGTATGTTCTTACGTGTTTGTGACCATGCAGCGAACTCCTCAGAAGTACAGAGAAATTGAGTGTTGGGTACCGTTCGAACATTCAGCCGTTCGAGCATCTGTCGGGCGCCCCAACTAGAAGGCTCCATTGCAACTACTTCTTCGACGGAAAAGTTGTCGAGATGCATTTTTAAGCCATGTTCGTGCGAATGGGCGAACTGGTAGTCAACTTCGTAACCCGCTTCCTTGAGTTCGGTCGCAAAGTGCGTCATGGCGGAAACGATGAGATGTTGTCGTTGAGCGTGCCAGGGCTTGGAAGAAATTTTTTGCTTACTTTCGACCATCAGCACGCGGCAGTCATCGGGTGAACGATCTTCAAGTGATTTGATGTTCAAGTTAAGTTGATCACCAAAAATCCAAACCGATGGCTTTATCGAATCACCCATGGAACCAAACTGTCCTCGCCTTCCTTCACAGAGCCGCCACCAGTAAAGCTATTGACAATATTGAGAGGTAACGCAGCCGGCTAGGTTGTGTTTGCAGAACGTACATCGCACCGCAAGAAGCCTGCTCGTCGGCGCTGGAGTGCGTTTAGCGCAGCTCGCTGATTTGTTTGGGCATGCGGATGTGGCTACGACTCGCTGTCGTTATCTGCGAGTTGTATGACCCACAGATTTCCCACGCACAAAATCTGGAAGAGGTTTTAGTCGAGAGATAGCACCCCTTCCTTGAGGGACCCCAGGCATCGTCTTCGCGACTAGGGACAGAAACCCATTTTTGTTAATCGCTTTGCGTCAGCAGAACGTGCTTCGGCATTCTCCACATTGCTGCCAAAAGCAAAACAGGTATCAGGACATAGGGGTCTGCAAGGTGCCACCAGGCGCCAGGGCTCAATACGTCGAGCAGCATCAGGTTCCGGACTCGTGGCGCTGGGTCGCCCGCTACTGAGCCCAAGACGAAGGGAATAGTTTGAAGGGCTACCAACCCCAGGAACGAAAAAGCAAAGTAACGCTTCAACGATATGGGAGTGCTCTTCGCTTTGAGTTTCTTCATGCTTGGTAGTCCACCACTTCGCATCACCGCAACTAATGCTGAAAGCGCAATTGCAGTTGCTATTGCGTTTACCGTGAAATGCCACCAGACACGGTGGGAAGAGAGTTCGCTTCCACTCCATCGCCCGAACATCGTTGACGCTCCCCAGCCTGTACCGGTAATGAAGACCGTTGCGGTGAGCAAAGAGTGTTCTAGGAAATGAAGACCCTGAAACAGTACGGCACCCTGAGTGGAACGGTTTTGAGTTTTGGTTTCGCGCGCGAGGACAAAAAGCGCCAAAACACCAACCAGAAAAATAGTGTTCCCGACAAGGTGTAACAACTCTGCACCTCGTTGTCCTGCTGAACCGCTCCCTGGCCAAATCTGACACCAAAATGCAAGACCGTCGACCCCGGTCTGAGCCCAGGGTGTAAGCCATGGCTTCTGTTTTGTGTTGAAGAACCAGTAACCGAGTTGCAGTCCGTGTTCCAAAAAATGAAACACTTGAAAGCCCACCGCTCCAACAACAACTTTGGACAACGCCGAACGGCGCCGCGCTCCTGTACATGCAATGCCGTAAACAAAGAATCCTGCCACGCCAAGAGACAACGAAATGAGGGCTACGCCCGATAGGGCGCTGGGGTCAAACCATCGCATAGTCAAGAGGCCCGAGATTAGCTGCCGTCACAGCGACACCAATCGGTTTCTGCAGACTTTTCGACACTTACCCCTCTAAGAGTGACCTCGCTGTAGGTCAGTGTTGTCTTTTGGCGACGCTCTAGCCGGTGTGTGATAACCGTATTGGTGTGATTCGCACTATTGGGATTAGTAAAGCGCTGCTGATAGTGGTTTTGTTGTGTGCGAGTTGTGGCGGGTCTTCGCCTGCCCCGCTGGAGGCAGCGGCTTCTGTTGTCGCAGCTGAAGAGGCTTCAGATTCGTTGGGTTTTGATATTGGTCGTCATGGTTGGGCGTTTGGCAATTACGCAGCTTCGGACTCTGGGCGTTTCGACGTGGCTGATGCTGTGACTCTTTTTGGTGATGCTGCGGTGTGTGTCGAATCCGAGGGTGCGTGTACGCCAACTCCTGTTGCTGCCGAGTGGATTGACATGGTCGCGTCAGCGATGGAGTACGGAGTATGTGAAGG